>JGI20160J14292_10001206_pt1 | contig 21714 bp, 18 predicted proteins | sample COG_10_FD_14292 | JGI IMG/M metagenome (IMG submission 14292) | reverse complement strand
CTCATACATGGTAAGCCTCATCATATGTGTATCAGCGTCAATTACGCTTAACATTCATACATGATACTTATGATGCGCAGTAATCGCTACCGTTTGTAACTTCACTTGTAAAAAAGCCCCAAAAACGGGGCTCTTTGTAACTTCTTTGCAACTCGCAAACCTATATAAATCAATAGGTTAGCGTAACCCTATTACTCCCACTCAATAGTCGCAGGTGGTTTGCTTGAAACATCATAAACCACTCGCGATACGGCCTCTATTTCATTAATGATTCGATTAGAGACGAGTTCAATCAAGTCATAGGGCAAGCGCGCACTGCGCGCGGTCATAAAATCGACGGTCTCCACGGCACGCAACGCAATAACATGCGCATATCGCCGCGCATCTCCAACAACCCCAACGGACTTTACGGGCAAATAAACTGCAAAGGCTTGGCTAACCTGCTCGTAAAGCCCAGCGGCGCGCAGCTCCGTGAGAAAAATATGGTCTGCACGACGCAAAACATCGGCATATTCCGCTTTGACTTCCCCCAGAATTCGAACCCCTAACCCCGGCCCCGGAAACGGGTGACGAAACACCAGCGAATCTGGCAGACCCAGATGACGCCCAATTCGGCGAACCTCATCTTTGAACAGCTCTCGAAGTGGTTCCACTAAACTAAGGGCCATCCGAGCAGGCAAACCGCCGACATTGTGATGCGACTTGATGACGTGGGCTTTGCCATATTTTGACGCTGCGGACTCAATTACGTCTGGATAAATCGTGCCCTGCGCGAGCCATTTGACTCCGTCTAACGCCAGGGCTTCTCGCTCAAATACGTCAATAAAAGTATTGCCAATCGCCTTACGCTTATCTTCAGGATCACTTAAACCGGCCAGCTTCTGCATAAATTCATCTTTTGCATCCACGGTTTTTATCTGCAGCGCTAGGCTGCTGCCAATTCCACTATCCGGCGCAAAAGCGGCTTCAACTTCATCGCGCTCATGCAAACGTAGGAGGCCATTATCAACAAAAATACACGTTAATTGATCGCCTATTGCGCGCGCCAACAAAGCAGCGACCACAGAAGAGTCAACCCCGCCGGAAAGCCCAAGAACAACCCGATCGCTGCCCACCTGAGCACGCACTTGCGCAATGGCATCCTCCACAATGTTTTCGGCAGTCCAACTCCCTTCACATCCACAGATGTCCCTAGCGAAAACGCTGAATAGTTGGTCACCTTTGGCCGTATGTGTCACTTCGGGATGGAATTGCACCCCATACAGGCGACGTTGCGGATCTTCCATTGCCGCGATCGGGGCACTGGCCGTGCTAGCAGTCACCACAAATCCTTCCGGCAGTTTGGTCACCTTGTCACCGTGGCTCATCCAAACGTCCCTATGACCAGCTTCAGCACCACCCAGCGCAGAAATAAGCAAACTGGGCTGCTCGGCGCGGATTTGAGCGTGACCAAACTCTCGCTGATCAGAGGCTTGTACAACACCACCCAACTGCTCAGCCAACGTCTGCATGCCGTAACAGATGCCCAAAATTGGGACACCCATCGCAAGCATTGCTTCCGGAAGCCTCGGTGTCGACCCCGCAGTTACTGTCTCGGGCCCTCCCGAAAGGATGACGCCCATTGGCGCATATTCAGCAATGAAGTGATCCGGCACATCAAAAGGGTGGATTTCACAATACACACCACACTCACGCACCCGGCGGGCAATGAGTTGGGTATATTGCGAACCAAAATCGATTATCAGCAAACGCTGGTCATGAATATTAGGCACGATAAATTCTAACTTATGGGGTAATTGGGCGCTTCTTTTGTAATTGTCACATTATGTACATGCGACTCTGTCATGCTTGCCGAGCTGACGCGGACAAACTGAGGTTGTGTACGCATTGCAGTCATATCAGCACAGCCGGTATAACCCATCGCGGCACGTACTCCGCCCATCATCTGATGCACAATCGGACCCACCGGTCCGCGGTAGGCAACCCGTCCTTCAATGCCTTCGGGAACAAGTTTTCCGCCATCTCCCTCCACTTCCTGAAAATAGCGGTCGCTGGATCCATTGTTCTGAGACATGGCGCCTAGCGACCCCATACCACGGTAAGACTTATAGGTGCGCCCTTGGTAGAGTTCCACCTCACCTGGCGCCTCCTCGGTGCCCGCCAACAAGCTACCAACCATAACCACACTTGCTCCAGCCGCGATCGCTTTGGCGATATCTCCAGAATATCGGATACCTCCGTCAGCGATTACCGGAATACCCGCCGGTTCAGCCGCTCGGCTGGCCTCAGCCACTGCCGTAATTTGTGGCACGCCAATACCTGAAACAATACGCGTGGTACAAATTGAACCTGGCCCGATTCCTACTTTTATCGCATCCGCACCTGCATCCATCAGCGCTCTGGCACCGTCGTAGGTGGCAATATTGCCACCGATAACCTCTAGTTCGGGATAAGTTTTTTTGATCCAGCTCACCCGCTCCAACACACCCTGGGAATGGCCATGCGCGGTGTCTACAACCACAACGTCTACGCCCGCCTCTACCAAAGCAGACACACGGTGATCCGTATCGTTGCTGGTCCCAACACTGGCACCCACTCGCAGTTGACCCAGTTCATCTTTACAGGCCATCGGGTAAGCTTGCGCCTTGGCAATGTCTTTGACCGTAACCATCCCGGTCAACTCAAAAGCTTCATTGACCAACAACACTTTCTCGATCCGGTGTGCGTGCAACATTTGTTTAATTGATTCAAAGCTGGTGCCTTCTGGCGCGGTCACCAATCGGTCTTGAGGCGTCATGACTTCGCTCACTAACGCATGGGTACGCGTCTCAAAGCGCACATCGCGGCTTGTGACAATACCCACCAGCACATTGCCTTGCACAACCGGAAGACCCGATATGCCGTTATCAAGCGTCACCTGATACAGGTCCTGCATTGTTGCCGTCGGGGCAATCGTAATTGGATCACGGATAATTCCCGACTCAAATTTCTTCACCGCACGAACTTTTTTAGCTTGTTGTTCAACGGTCATGTTCTTGTGAACAATACCCACCCCGCCCTCTTGAGCAATGGCTATGGCTAAGCGCGCTTCCGTCACCGTATCCATTGCTGAGGAAACCAGTGGAATGTTTAACGCGATACGTTTTGTCAGTTGGGTGCGCAAAGACACCTCTGAGGGCAAAACTTGAGAATAAGCAGGCAGAAGCAAGACGTCATCAAAGGTGAGTGCATCAGTTGCGATACGCAGCATTACGGAACCCCGCAAAACGCCTATTTTATCGATACGCTGCGCTCATGTAAAACTTAGCGTGTCAGACGACGATCAAATTCTGGTCTGGCGCGGGGAATTGATGCCTTATGACGCGCAACCGCAGCTTCAATCGCCGCCAACACCTCTGGAAATTCAGCCGCAACGTCATAACGCTCCGCCGGGTCTTTGTGCAGATGATGGAGCAGCGCAACGCTATGCTCGGTGCGCGCGGGCGGCTGCGAATAAGCCCCTTGAGTTACAAAATGTGCTTTCCAAGGTCCAAGGCGATAGGCCATTAACTCACCCGAGCGATAAAAAGGCATTTCTTGTCGAGGGCTGGCCTTGGACTGCAGCAGCGTTGAGGACAAATCAAAGCCATCCACACCTGAATCACCTGGGGCCCCCGCAAGCGCAGCCACCGTGGGGAAAATATCCAGCATCGACCCTAATTCGCTGACAACCGCAGAGCGAATACGCCCCGGCCACCAAAATACCGTCGGCACCCGCATACCACCTTCAAAAGTGGTGCCTTTGCCCTGCGCCAGCAGCCCTGCCGAACCGCCTTCTGTCTTCATGGTCAACCAAGGTCCGTTATCACTGGTAAAAATCACCAACGTATTTTTTGCCAGCCCATAAGCTTCAAGCGTCGCGACAATCTCTCCCACACTCCAATCGATCTCTTCGATTACGTCTCCGTATCGGCCACCCAGGCTACGATCGATGAAGGCCGGACTGCGAAATAAGGGCGTGTGAGGCATTGCGTACGGAAGATACACAAAAAAGGGCTCCTCTTGTCCTGCCTTGATAAACTCAATCGCCGCCGCCGTATAACGCTGAGTCAAAGAGGCTTGCTCAGCAGGCCGTTCGATCTGTTGATCAACATAGTCTCCATCCACCCAACGCGAATGCATCAACGGCACGTTCCAGTAGCCATTTTCTGGCGCAGCGTATTTCGCCGCTCGGCCGCCCAAAGAAGCGGCCACCTCAGCCTGTTTGCCCTGTGCGCTCAGCGCAATGATTTCATCAATGCTAAGTTCATCCACCCAATCCATGTCGTTCGAGTAAGGCAGACCCAACCATTCATCAAACCCATGGCGCGTCGGCCAGGCCGGCTTCGCGTCACCCAGATGCCACTTACCAAATATACCGGTGCGATAGCCCTGATCTCGCAGCAGCTCCGCCAACGTCAACTCGCGATCTGGAAAACCGCCGGGGTCATTGGGAAAGTAAACCGCAATATTCTCACCATAGAGTCCAGTGCGAATCGGCAACCGCCCCGTCAAAAGCGCGCCTCGGCTAGGCGAGCATACGGGCGCCGCAGCATAAAAATCCGTCCAACGCTGGCCCTGCGCAGCCAAAGTATCAATATGTGGGGTGCGATTGTAGGGATGTCCAAAACTACCCAAGTCGCCATAACCAAGATCATCAGCGAACAACACAATAATGTTCGGTTTGTCGGCAATCTGTGCGCTTTCATGGTTTTCTTGTGCCCACGAAAAGCCGATACCGCATAGGCCCACAAGCGCAACCCAAAGCNGGCTAAGACGACAACCAAACAACATGCTAATCATGCACAAGGTCCTCTTTTAAATATTTACCCGCTTGATAAAAATGATACGCCGACCAAATGTTAACAAACGAAAATACAAATAAGCTGTAACGCAGCGACTCCTGTCCATAGTCCTCACGCAGCACATCACTGAGAATACCCACTGCCTGAGGACCCAGACCTAAACCCACAATGTTGAGAATAAATAACAACACCGCTGCCGCGACAGAGCGCATACGCAGGCTCACCAACCCTTGCGTTTGCGAGAATGTAGTTGCTTGGTAAAAATTACCCAACAGAATCGGTACGATTAAAAACAGGAGCGCCATCGCTGCCGTGTCAGCAAGATAAATGCCAAAAGAAAACGGTGCGCCTAACAGCAGTGCAACCGACACCACCCACAAATACCAACGCGTGTCCCGCGCGCCGTAACGATCAGCCATCCACCCCCCAAGAGCAATGCCAATGCCCCCGGGGATTCCCAAAATAAGGCCCAGATAGGTACCAACTTCACCCGTCTCCATGCCAAAAGAGCGTATCAAATAGGCAGGAACCCAGGTCACCACGCCGTACCCTACAAATGCCGTCAATGCAGCACCAAACGAAAGATGGCGAAACGCCCGCTTCGACCACAAATAGTTAAATGTCTCAAGCACCGTGGGCTGCACACCGACGTCTACCCGGCCTTCAGCCATACCCCGCATGGGTTCGCGCAAGCTCATGCGGACCACAATAGCTAAGATAATACCCGGCACACCCACCACGAAAAATGCCACCCGCCAGCCAAAAAACTCGTTCAACCAGCCGCCCGCCACAAATCCAAACAATATGCCTACCGGAATGCCCAGCGAGTAGATACCCAGCGCCGTTGCGCGTTTTTTTGCCGGGAAGTAATCCGCAATCATTGAATGCGCCGGTGGGCTACAGCCCGCCTCACCCACCCCAACACCAATCCGTGCCAGCAATAGGTGCCAGAAATTTTGTGCTAACCCCGAGACCGCAGTCATCGCGCTCCATATTGTTAGCGACACAGCGATCAAATTGCGGCGATTACCTTTGTCGGCATAGCGCGCAATAGGAATACCAAGCGTGGCGTAAAATAGGGCAAAGGCAAACCCTGTTAGCAGGCCTAGCTGAGTATCCGACAAACCCAAATCTTGTTTGATCGGCTCAAGTAAAATCGACAGTATCTGCCGATCGATAAAGTTGAAGGTATACACCACAACCAAAATACTCAGTGCATAATGGCGTGCTGATTTACTGAAAACACTTGGGTCTGCAGCGTTCTCCGCTTGGGCCAGCGGGTTGGATGGTGATTCCGGCAATGTATACTCCCCTGTAACTTGAACCGACATGCTAGCGCTTATGTTATTAGAAGGCATCACTGTTTTGGACCTTACTCGTGTCGTTGCCGGCCCAGCATGCACGCGCACGCTTTGCGACTATGGCGCAACAGTCATCAAAATAGAGCCTCCCCAAGGCGATTTAATGCGCCAGGGTGTGCCCAAAACCAACGGCGTTGCGTTGGGGTTTGCACAACAAAATGTCGGCAAGCAGCATCTGTGTATTGACCTTAGCCAGCCGCAGGGGCAGGCAATCGCCCGCCAACTGGCCGAAAAATGTGACATCTTGGTCGAGAACTACCGTCCTGGCGTCGCCGCAAGACTGGGACTAGGCTATGACGCAGTCTGCCAAATCAACCCTGCGGTGATCTACTGTTCAATCAGCGGTTACGGGCAAACCGGCAGCGCCGCGCAACGACGCGCATATGCCCCCATCATTCACGCTGAACTGGGTTTGCTCGCTATCAACGCCAGAGAACGCGGCACCGAACCCATGCCCGAAGCGGTCAGCCACGCAGATTTCGCGGTCGGTGCGCAAGCCGCCAGCGCCATTTTAGCCGCTCTTTTTTCGCGCGAGCGCCACGGCGCCGGGCAATATATCGACGTTTCCATGGCAGAGACCATGCTGGCGACTAACGAATTCAGCGCCGTCGAAATCAACGGAGGATTTGGAGACGAAATCAGCCCTTTCCGTCCGGGCAAAGCCGCCCTACTGAAAATGGCTGACGGCAGTTGGGTGCAGGTTCCCGGAAACCCCACCACCTGGATCTTTGGAGTTGCAAAAGCGCTGGGGAAACAGCAGCAAATGGCAGAACTGGGCTGGCATTCGTCACAGGACACACAAGGACAGGACACTCAGGTGCAAACCGTCATGCAATCCTGGGCAAATGCCTTTGACAGCGTCACCGACTTTGAGCGCGCTCTGGACAGCGCGCGCATACCACTGGGTAAAGTCAAAAGTGTTGCCGCCGCCGTCAAGGAAAATTGGGCCGTAGATCGTGAGGTGCTATTGGAGGCTGACATAAATGGAACAAAACAAGCGATCCCTCGGTCACCGGCGCGTTTTTCAGACACTGCGGTTGGGCCACGAAGCGGCGCCTACCTGCGCGGCGCAGACAATCGTGCATGCCTCAAATCACTCTTAGAGCTGACAGACCAAGAGCTGGATTCGCTAGAGCACCAAGGCGTACTCCAACAAGAGCAACCGATTGCGTAAACGCCCCCCTATGCCGCGCTGAATATCGGCAAAATTTCAAAAGGTTGTTTCAGTACAGGTGACGCCGCCACTCCAAGCCAACCTTGGATCGCGGTTGCATAAACCGATCGAAAATCCAGCGTATAGGCCATGTTATCGCCATCGACTAAATCAGTGAGACTGGGCTGGCGTCCATAATGACCACCACGAACGGGGCGACCGGCTAAAAACATCACGTTTGCACTGCCGTGATCGGTCCCGAGATTGGCATTTTCTGGCACCCGCCGGCCAAATTCAGAATAAACCATCACCACCACTCGATCAGCGTGGCCCATCCGCTCTAAGTCTTGAATGAACCCATGTATGCCGTCACAGGCATAACTGAGTAACCGACGGTGCAGTGCCGGCTGCTGCACGTGCGTATCAAATGCATTATTGCGAAAAGACACGTGGTAAAGCGGCGTTGACAGTCCAGCGTCAATACAAGCCGCAACTTTAGGCAGATCCATCGGTGCAATACCGTAATCGATCGGTGATTGGTAAGCCTCCCAGGCCTGTCGAATCCGCTGCGAGGATATCTGTGCACTTTGATTCACCGCACGCAAAAACGCGCGCGCATCATTTTTGCTGGTGACTGAAGTAATGGCATCTGCAGGAATATCGCTCATCCAACGGTCACGCTGAAAGCGTTGCGGGTCATCAAATACCAGCGGGGTATGACGCGCGCTCTTGACCGCCAACGATTGTTGCGAGCCAATATTAATCAGCAAATCATCTTGCCTGCGATGCGCAATTTGATCCGCTACTCGGCCCATCCACCCAAATTCATCACCACGATGCGGCACCCCTGTGTGCCAGTAGGCCATTGCATTGAAATGAGAGTAGGAAGGTCGCTCGTACCCACAACCATGAACGATGGCCAAATCGCCACTCTGCCATAACCGCTGCAGCCCTAGCATACCGGGATTAAACCCATAGAAATCGTCGAGCTCCAGGGTTGCTGTGCGCTTTATACCCAGCGTCGGCCGACGTTGGTAATACGCATCGTCCGCAAACGGCACAATGGTATTGAGGCCATCATTACCCCCGGACAATTCCACCGCCACCAGAATCTTATCGGCTGCGTCTCCCCGTGCCGCGGCACTCAACCAGGGCATTTGGACCATTCCGGCTGCCGCACTGGCAGCGGCTAAAAATTGACGTCTTTTCATAACTCTACCCTAATTGGTACTCCGGCAAGCTGAGCATCACGTGCAATAGCTTACGCAAGGGATCCTCAAGATAAGTTGCGGCCTCTGGCAATGTATTGCCGCCCAATTCTTTGGATAAAAATGCTGTCAGGCGCTGTTTGTCAGACGCCTGCAACGGCACCAAAAAAAACGTCTTGGCCAACAGATTTACCGCATCGCGACTCGTCAAACACCCGGCATCCAGCACCCATGCACTAAGGTTTATCGCCGCAGGGCGCCTAGGTGTTGGCTTCACTCGCTCTAACGCCATCTGCCAGCCTCGCATGCTGCCCAGACGAGTATTAAAGTCTTCATCACGATCAGCCATCAGATTAGACGCCGCCATCGTTTGCTCACCACCACTGATCCCGGTTGGCCGAGTGGCAGCGGAAATACTCATGCCCTGACGCAAACGATCTTGAACATTGACGATTTCAGCCGTATAGCTGGGATAACGATCGGGGGGCACAAATCCGATATCCGGGTACAACACCTCTAATATAAAATTGTTGCGCTCAAACATTAGGCTCGGCGTGATCCAGCTGCGGCCCTGCGACCAACCCGCCACGGTCGGCGGATGCATCAATCGTTGACCTAAGGCGCCACTGACCACATTAAAATCAGGCACACCCGGGACTTCACTCAAGCCCAGAAAGCGATAAGTTGAAACCATCAACTCCACCGGACTTTTGATATGCGATCCTCTGTTGCCTGAATCGTAAAAATCATTCGACAGGAACAAGGTGCGCAAAAAAGCGGCGATATCAAACTCCAAATCGCTCAGCAGTCGGCCCAATTGAGCTTCGTCCTCGGCGCGCAGGTCTTGATTGACAAAATAGCGGTAGAGTTTCGCTCCGATGTACTGGGCCGTCGACGGTTGATCCATAATCAGGTCTATAATCTCAACGCCGTCAAAGTTGCCGCGACGACCTAAAAAGGTCTTCATCTGTCGATCGTGTTCTTGTTCAACGAGATGAAAATCCAGGCCACGATAATTCCAGCCGGTAAACGCTCGCGCGGCCTCCTGCACATCTTTTTCACCGTAGTGACCGACGCCCATTGTGAACAGTTCCATGATTTCACGGGCAAAGTTCTCATTGGGTGAATCCTTCACGTTGACCCCCGCGTCGAGGAACACCAACATTGCGGGATCGGTCGCGACAGCCACCATCAACTCGCGAAAGCGCCCAAGACCCAGATCATGGAATAGCGCCAATTGCTGCAACATCTTTCGGTAATCACGTACTTTGTCTTCGTTGGTGGCAAAGTGGCCATGCCAAAACAAAGCTATTTTTTCCTGCAACGGATGGGGCGTCGAAAGCATCCGGTTGGCCCACCAATAGGCAACCCTATCTGTTTCCAATCGACTGGCACGTAGCCAGTAAAAAAATTTGTTCACGACCGGCTGCAGCGGCCGATTACCAGCGGGTTTGACGCTCACACCTAACGCGTGACCCTGTCGTCGCGCTAGTGTGGTTGTCGCTGGCCGGCTTGGGGGGAAAGGATCCAAACCCACATCAAAAATATCCGAGGCATCAAATTCCACCGCCAGTGGTTGACCCTTACCCACAATAAATTGCTCAACCGCATCTTGCGCAGACAACAGCGCTAGAGAATCTAACTCCTCTTGTGTGGCACCAAAGCCGGCTCTGGAGGCCAAGTGAGCCGCGTTGGAGCGACTCCAATCCGCATCCTGCAGGGGGCTGAGGTCCAACTCTGCATGGGCCGAAAAAGACAGCATCGATGCGAATACCAAGCCCCTTGGATAACCGCCAAAGGATTTAACAGCGCGTCCACTCAGCATCATCAACTTCCTCCCTGGACATATAACAACCCTGAGGCGTCAGCCGAAACTCTATCATTATTTGATCCGCGGGGCGCAGCCCGCGTAGAATCAGGACAATATTTCATTGGACCTTCACTATGGCAGATTCAATTTTTTCAAGTACCCGTCGCAAATTCTTACAATATGGCACCCTCGCCGGGGTTGGCACTCAAACCTTGTTAAAGTCCGGCAGTGTAAAAGCATCTGTTTTTGAAGGCAAAGAAGCAGCCGGTATGGGTGAACCCTGGCCGAACATGCAATACCGCACGCTGGGCCGTACTGGACACAAAGCATCTCGCCTGGTTTTTGGCTGCGGCGCGACACTTTCCGGCGAACCTCATGATGACCTGCTGGATGCCGCCTTTGATGCCGGCGTGAACACATTTGACGTTGGATTTAAGCACTACTACGACGATGCGGAAAAAAATCTAGCACCGTTTTTAAAACGTCGCCGCGACGAGATTTTTCTTATCTCAAAAGCATACGTCCCCACAGACGTAGACTGGGATGAAGAGATTTCTGTATCTCAGGCCAAAGCCGCAGCACAAGGCTGGGCCGCATACATGGATGAGAGCCTTCAAGAGATGAATGTCGATCACGTCGACGCCTATTATTACATGGCATCAAATAATGTATCTGTGGTGACCAATGAAGAAATCTACCGCGCCTTCGAGAACGCCAAAGCGGCAGGCAAGGTCACTCATCTGGGCCTGTCTACCCACCAGAATGCAGCGAACGTACTGGCAGCGGCCACAGAAACCGGATGGTTTGATTTGGCCATGATTGCCATCACACCCGGCGGCTGGTACGACTGGAAAGATAAATCCGTATTATCCGGCTCCCCTGCGATGAAAACCCTGCGACCACAGTTAGATGCCGCAAGAGACTCCGGTATCGGTCTAGTGGGTATGAAAGCCGGCCGTTTTCTAGCAGGGCGCGCATGGTTAGGTTGGGGCAACCCGGATGCCTTTAATGCTCACTACGACCAGAAATTGCTCAAAGCCAAACTCTCCGAGTTTCAACGCAGCTATGCGTACGTGCTGGAACACGGCCTGGATGTTGTGAACGCGGACATGCAAAACCTCATGCATCTCAAGGAAAACTTTATCGCAGCCGCAACCTCAGCGGACTATTTTGACCTTGCCTAGTCCTAACGCGCTTTTCTACCAACCCAGCTGCGGGCTCTCCGGCGACATGCACCTCGCTGCGCTGCTGGATCTAGGGGTCCCTCAGTCGTGGCTACGCGAGGCATTGAGCAAACTGCCCGTCACGGCTGAATATGAGCTCATGGTGGCACCCGGCAAAAAAATGGGCATCTCTGGAACACGCGCTGAGGTAACCACTGTGGACAGCTCAGACCACCGCCATCACAGTAGCATAGTCAAAATGATACATGCTGCCGGCTACTCGGCACAGGTTGAATCTCGTGCTCTGTCTATTTTTTCCCACATCGCCAACGCTGAAGGAAAAATTCATGGCGTCTCGCCCGACAAAGTGCATTTCCACGAAGTTGGCGCGGTCGACTCTATCGTCGATATTGTTGCCGCGGCGTTGTGCATCGACTACCTCAATCCAGAATTTGTGCTGTGCAGCGCCGTCGAGGTCGGCAGCGGCTATGTTGATTGCGCACACGGGCGCTTCCCCGTGCCAGCACCCGCCACGCAGGAGATGTTAGCGAAAGTGCCTTGCACTTACGGCAACGTGCGCGGTGAGTCGACCACACCCACCGGCGCGGCGATCCTCGCCGCCAGCGTTGACGAGTATCTGCCCAAAGGCCTATTCCTACCCAGCCAAGTTGGCTATGGCATTGGTCACAAAGACTTTGAATTACCCAACGTTCTGCGTGTTGTACACGGGGTATATACCCCAACGACACCTGCACGCACGCGCGAACACTTTCAGATCGAGGCCAACATTGATGACATGACCGCTGAGGCCTTTGAACCACTCATGGACACTTTATTTGCCGCAGGCGCAGCCGATGTCTTTTTAACCCCCATCGTGATGAAGAAAAGCCGCGCCGCGCACTGTCTCACCGTCTTATGCCCTGCGGCCCACAAAGACCTTATCGTTGAAAAAATTCTGAATCAATCCAGCACAATTGGCTTGCGAGTATTCACCTTCGCTAAACATGTCCTGCCCAGAGAATCTTTGTCCATCAGCACCTCCTTAGGGCAAATCAGCGTCAAGATTGTCACCCAGCCTGACGGACGCCGGCGCTGGAAGAGTGAGCACAACGACATCATAGAACTCGCGCTTACGCATAACTTGGACTACCAGACGGTGAAGGCCACCGTTGAATTTGAAGTACGCCAACAGCTGCAAGATGCGCCGCATGGCGCATCTCGCTGAGCTAAGCGATTGCACCCCTGGCGCGCAGGGCTTGAACGTCCGCTGCTGATAATCCAAGGGTGGCTAATACCTCATCCGTATGCGCACCCGGCGCCACAGACCCCGGGGGTAACTCGGCAACCGTGCGCGAAAAGCGCGGTGCAGGGGCCGCTTGCCTAATCCCTTCTTGGGTCACAAATGTCTGACGAGCGTCGTTATGCGGGTGTGAGATCGCCTCATCAAAATCCAGAATCGGTGCATAGCAAATGTCCGTGCCTAACATGATGGCATCCCATTCATCTCTGGTTTTTGCGAGGAAAACTTGTGTTAACTTTTCTTGCAGCAGCGGCCAATCTTTGCGGCTCATTTGCGCGGGTAGATCCGGCACTCGGTCCAAACCGGTTTTTTGCAGCAGCAGCGCGTAAAATTGAGGCTCAATTGACCCAATGGAAACATATTTACCGTCTTTGGTCGCATACGTGCCGTAAAAATGCGCGCCACCATCTAACAAATTAGTACCTCGTTCATGGGCCCAACGGCCACTGTTCATGAGGCCAAAAACGGCATTCATCAAAATGGCAGATCCGTCGGTCATCGCCGCATCAATCACCTGCCCACAACCCGACTTTGAAGTTTCAAACAAGGCCGCGGCAATGCCGAACGCCAAGAGCATGCCACCCCCACCAAAATCGCCCACCAGATTCAGCGGCGGCACAGGCTTACCGCCCGCCTCGCCCATCGCATGCAATGCACCTGATAGCGAAATGTAGTTGATGTCATGACCCGCAACATGGGCCATTGAGCCGGTTTGCCCCCAACCCGTCATACGTCCGTATACCAAGCGAGGGTTACGCTGCAAACACACCTCGGGCCCTAAGCCCAAGCGCTCCGTCACGCCCGGGCGGAAGCCTTCAATGAGCACATCCGCATTTTCAACCAGTCGCAATACAGTCTCCACACCCTCAGGATGCTTCAGATCCACGGCAATGCTTTTGCGCCCCCGGGCCAAAATGTCATTTGCATTGGCCTGGTTGCCAACCGCACCCGCTCGATCAACGCGAATAATTTCTGCCCCCATGTCCGCCAACATCATGCCGCAAAAAGGACCCGGTCCAATACCCTGCAATTCCACTACCTTCACACCCTGCAACGGTCCCATATACATCCCCTGTTTCAATGATTAGTTATTTCTACCCCATCACCCAAAGCATCTACATAAACAGCCCACCTTGCAAGATCGCGAGGGAGCCGTATGATCACGCGTTCGCCCTAATGGATGCCTTCGCATGGTGGATATCGACGCTCTAAAGCAGCAGTTCCTGAACAAAGACTTTGACAGCAAGACGTTTGTTCTGGATGCAAATAAAATGGTCACTGTGGCACAAGCCTCTGGCGAGAGCCGACCAGAATTCACTGATCCCGATCACCCAAGTTTTCAAGCGGTACCCGCCTTCATTTGCAGCCTCGCCTCCGGGCGTCATTTACCCATTGATTTTCCAGCACTGGGCGGTCTGCCGATGGACGGCGGTAAAGCGGTCACCCGCCACGCGCCGGTACGCGCCGGCACCCCCTTGACGGGCCATACACACCTGGCCGATATCTACGACAAAAAGGGCCGGTCAGGACGAATGATATTAATTGTTGCACGGATGGAGCTGTTCGATGACAAGCAAAACCACCTTGCAACCACCGATTCACGCATGGTCATCCGGGAGAAATCCAGCACATGAGTATTCAAACTTTAGCCGACGTCGAATTTGGCGAGCAGCTGCCCACCTTCACACCCGACACCTCGCTGAACACTGTACGAAAATTTGCGCACGCGGTAGGCTGGCAGGGCGGCCGATTCGAAGATCATGAACGCGCTCGAAAAGAGGGTTTTCCCGGCGCCCTTGTCCCCGGAATCATGGGTATGGGATTTCTAACATCCACAGTGCATCAATGGTGCGCAGATGCCCATGTCGAGCAAATAGACACGGTATTTAGAGCGCCGATGATTGCCGACGAACCCTGTTTCATCGAAGCGGTTGTGACTGACATTGATGAGGAGCGCTCGCTGGTCGAGCTGGATATGACGCTTAAGAACAATCTTGATGAAACCCGCGTTTTTGGCACCGCTCGGGTGCGCTTACCCAAAGCTGGATAAGCGCAATGCACCCAGCTGTTGCGCTACATAGCTGAACAGCCCAAGCTATCGATACATATTGGTACCGCCGCAAATGGTCAACGCTTGGCCGGTCATATAGGCGCTGGCATCCGAGGCTAAGTACACCACAATTCCCTTGAAATCATCGCTTTCGCCCAGTCGCCGTAGTGGAGTAGCTTCGTTCACCCGCGTTACAGCCTCTGGGTTGTCCCATAAAGCTCGGGCGAACTCTGTGCGCACCAATCCAGGACAAATTGCGTTTACGCGAATCCCTTGAGGCCCCCACTCCAACGCGAGGTTCCTCACTAAGGCGATATCTGCCAATTTTGAAATATTGTAGGTACCTAAGGTTTCCGAACCCGAGAACGCACCGGTACTCGAGGTAATCATAATCGAGCCTCGACCCTTGGCTTTCATATCAGGCGCCACCATCTGGCATAGCCAGTGATTAGAACGCACGTTGCTCGCCATGATCTTGTCGAAAGCATCATCCGGAATGTCCGACATCGAGCCGTAAAATGGATTAACCCCAGCATTGGCCACCAGAGTATCTATGGGACCAAGACGCTCGCGGGTTTGCTCCACCAGTGCCTGCAACTGCTCTTTGTAGCCGATATTGCAAGCCAGCGCGATGGCCCGCTCTTGGCCGCACAGAGAATTAATTTCGTCCGCTACCGCCTCGCATTGATCCAATTTCCGGCTCGAGACCACCACCCGGCTGCCATGTTCGGCCAGCGCCATGGCCATCGCTTTTCCCATTCCTTTCGACGCGCCGGTCAACAACGCAACCTGCCCGCTCAAATCAAATAACTGACTCATATCGCCTCCAAATTTAAAAATTAAAACCGTTTCGGGCTAGGAAAGTAAATCCCTTTATTTTTGCCAAATCACAGACGCATCGATGTCCTTAACGTCTGTCAAACCACAAAAGGCGAGCGTCAAATCAAGATCCTGCGCAATGATTTCGAGCACTCGAGTAACACCCTGCGCGCCCAGCGCGCCCAGACCGTGCAAAAATGCCTTACCTATAAACGTGCCTTGGGCACCCAATGCAAGAGCTCGAAAGACGTCCTGACCTGAGCGTATTCCCCCGTCGAGCCAAATCTCAAGCGCCTGCCCATCGGGATGACTGCGCACGGCCTCCACAATCTGCGGCAGCACCTCAATGGTCGCCGGCGCCCCATCGAGTTGACGTCCGCCATGATTGGAGACGATCAGAGCATCCGCGCCTACATCTACCGCCATTTTTGCATCACGCGGGTCCATAATTCCTTTTAGGATCAGTTTACCGCCCCAAAGATCTCGAACCCAAGCCACATCGTCCCAACACATGGTTGGATCCAGTTGCTGCGCCGACCACTGAGACAACGAGTCCAGAGTATCTACCCCTTTTGCGTGCCCCACGATGTTTGCAAAGTTGCGCCGACGCGTACGCAGCATACCCGCACACCAACGTGGCCGCAGCGCCATGTCTAGCATATTTTTCAACGTAAACCTTGGCGGTGCCGTCATGCCGTTTTTCAAATCTTTGTAACGCTGGCCCAAAATCTGCAAATCTAGAGTCAGCACCAAAGCCGAACATCGCGCCGCTTTGGCGCGCTCGATCAAGCCGGCCACAAAATCCCTATCTTTCATGATGTACAGCTGGAACCAGAACGGTTTTTGCGTGTGCGCGGCAACATCTTCTAACGAACAAATACTCATCGTAGACAGCGCAAAAGGCACCCCAAATTGCTCCGCCGCCTGCGCCGCCAATATTTCTCCATCGGCATGCTGCATACCCGCTAAACCCGTCGCCGCCAGACCAACTGGCAGGCTCCATTGAGCGCCTAACATTGATGAGGTTAAACTGCGCTCGCTCATGTCCACCGCCACTCGCTGACGTAATTGCAGCCCTTTAAAGGCATCACGATTGCGGCGCAAGGTCGTTTCTGTCCAAGACCCGGCTTCCGCATAGTCATAAAACATACGCGGTACGCGACGTTGGTGCAGCACCCGCAGATCTTCAACACTGGTCATCAACGGCACATATTCTCCCTTTCAGCAATCCAATCCAGCCATGATAGAGTATGGCGACTTCGGAGCTGGCTGCAAACCTAATCATGACTGACAGACCTCTAGACGGTATTCGTGTAATTGAACTTGGACAACTACTGGCCGGACCTTTCGCAGGCACCATGTTGGGCTATTTTGGCGCTGAGGTTATCAAGGTCGAACCCCCCGGCGAGGGCGACCCCATTCGAGGTTGGCGACTGCTTGATGAAAGCGGCACTGCTTTTTGGTGGCGCTCGTTGGGTCGCAATAAGAAGTCGGTCACTGCTAATTTACGCACCAAAGGCGGACGCGCTGTGGTCAGGCGACTGCTCGAAAATGCCGATGTTGTGATCGAGAACTTCAAACCTGGCACATTAGAAAAATGGGGGCTCGGCCCTGACGATCTGGCTCAGGATAACCCTCAACTTATCTTTGCGCGGATCTCTGGTTACGGTCAGACTGGGCCAAACCGCAACAAAGCTGGCTATGCCTCGGTGACCGAGGCCTATAGCGGATTTCGCTACGTCAATGGCTTTCCCGACGCACCTCCGGTGCGGCCGAACTTGAGCATCGGCGATACCATTGCCGGCATTCATGCCGTTGTTGGCATTCTATTAGCGCTTCTGGAGCGTCAACAAAACAGAGGGCACTCTGGCCAAGTCGTTGACGTCGCGCTGTATGAAGCCATGTTTAATCTTATGGAGGGTGTTGTGCCTGAATACTCCGGTGCAGCTGCGATTCGCGAACCTTCTGGATCGACGATAACCGGCATAGTCCCCACTAATACTTATTTATGTGCCGATCATAAACATGTGGTCATTGGCGCAAACGGCGACTCTATATTTATCCGACTAATGCAGGCCATGCAGCGATCCGACATCGCCTCTGATCCGCGTTACGCAAGTAACGCGGGCCGAGTAGAACATCAAGAATTCATTGATGGCGTCATTGCCGTATGGACCCGTGCCCGCAGTGCCGGCGAGGTCATTGCCCTACTGGAAGCCGCTGACGTACCCGTGGGCCCCATTTACAACGTTGCAGACATGCTGGCCGACCCCCATTATCAAGCGCGCGAGCTGTTNGAGCGTGTGCAGACTGATGGGGGTGAACTGGACATACCCGCAATCCTACCCAAATTGAGCGCGAGCCCAGGACGCACCGAATGGCCCGGCGGAGCTGTCGGGGCACATACGCAAGAAGTGCTTTTAAAGCACGGCTTCAACCCCGATGAACTGAGGGAACTGACCGCGCGAGGCGACATATAAAACCCGCTTTACGTGGCGGGTTGATCTATATCCTTGAAAAAATCAATATCTCGTCTTTCCCCCTGCGGTACCGGCACCTCCACCACCCGTTCTTCAACATCATCGAACTCAAGACACAGCGCTCGGGTCATCGTCGCGTGCATCTCGTAGGTACAAATGACATAGGTCAACTCAATAATCTGAACTTCACTTAAATGATTTTTCAGCAATTCAAATGTGCCCTGTGCAACACGCCCACCCTGAAGCACCAGGTCGTCGGTATACGCTAAAACGGCTCGTTCGCTGGCACTAAACAAATCAGTTGCCGACCAACTGGGTAGCGCCTGAATTTGTGCCTCGCTAAAGCCCGCCGCACGAAGCGCTTTACAGTGCTGCGAAAATACAAATTGACTGCCCCGGGCAAATCCCGCCCGGGCCTGGCCTAATTCACGCAGTTGGGGGGGGATTTGTCGCTTTTTGTCACGATAAAACTGAAATCCCTGCACCATATGATGAAGACAGTCAGGCACCTGAGCAAATACCGTCCACCAATCACCGCGCGTGCCCGTTGCCGTACCGGGGTCTGTCGTTGGGTCGCGCTCTGGACCAAAGAGCGCATCATAATAAGGTTTGACGCTGGGATGGGCGTCCGCTCTGGCAACTTCCTTTAATCGTGGCAAAACCGCTTCTCCTTATCCATCAATCAACGAACTTAACGTTTGAGTATCTACTTTTCACATAGATCACTCTATAGTAACCCGACAAATAAAAAGGAGAATCAACTTGAGCTGGGGATTTGAAAATGACGAGGAATTTCAACCGGCACTGGATTGGATCGACGACTTCGTCCGCACCAAAGTTGAGCCTCTAGACTTTATTCTCGAGGATTCCTACGACGTTAAAAATCCAGACTTTATTCGCTTGGTTCGCCCGCTACAGGCAGAAGTGAAAAAGATGGGCTTGTGGGCCTGTCACCTTGGCGAAGAGCTCGGTGGCGCCGGCTTTGGCCAACTCAAACTCGCCTTGATGAATGAAATCCTCGGCAGGTCGCGCTTTGCACCGATTACCTTTGGGTGCCAGGCCCCCGACACCGGTAATGCAGAAATCTTGGCGCACTACGGGACACCCGAACACAAAGCTCAATATCTGCAGCCGCTACTCGACGGTGAAATTGTATCGTGCTACTCAATGACAGAACCACATGCGGGCGCAGACCCCACGATGTTCAAGTGTATGGCCGTTGCCGACGGAGACGATTTTGTCATTAATGGAGAAAAGTGGTTTTCGTCGAACGCGAAATTTGCTTCGTTTTTTATCGTCATGACGGTTACCGATCCAGACGCGCCACCGCATCAACGCATGAGTCAATTTATTGTGCCCGCCGATACGCCCGGTATTCATATGATTCGCCATGTGGGCATCGGCACTGAACCTCCCGGCGAAGGCACACACGCATACATTCGCTATGAGAATGTGAGAATTCCTAAAACCAACATGCTCGGCCCACGAGGACAAGCCTTTGCCGTCGCGCAGACCCGACTAGGCGGTGGACGCATTCACCACGCCATGCGCACACTGGGTCAAATCAAAAAGGCCTTCGACTGGACTTGCGAACGCGTATTGTCTCGAGAAACCAAAGGTGAGCTGCTCGCCAACAAACAGTCTGTGCAAGAAAAGATCGCCGACTCTTGGATGGAAATGGAACAATTCCGCTTGATTGTGCTGCGTACCGCGTGGCGAATCGATAAATATCAAGACTACATGAAAGTGCGCAAAGACATCGCTGCCATCAAAGCGCTGATGCCCAAGGTTTACCATGACATTGTATCGCGCGCGCTACACCTGCATGGCTCATTGGGCGTGTCTAACGAAATGCCCTTCACTCAGATGTTGATCGGCTCTTACACCATGGGGTTAGCCGACGGTCCAACCGAAGTGCATAAGGTTACCGTGGCACGCCAGATTTTGCGCGAATATGAACCCAACGCCGATCTATTTCCGGATTACCATTTGCCAAAACGCTACAACGAAGCGCGCGAGCAATATGGCGATCTATTAGAACGCGACCTGTCTGCCTGGTAACCGTGCCTACTTGGTCCAACTGGTCGGGCAAGCTTTCGGCCTCTCCCCGCGAAGTGCGTTTTTTGCGCAGCGAAGCTGATGCTGCGGCCCTTGCACGGGCCGCTGACCAAAACGGACGCCAAATTAGGGTAGCCGGCGCCACGCACAGTCACGCCCCGCTGGTCTCGCCTACCGATATCCTTGCGGACACACAGGGACTGGCAGGCGTATTTTCTGTTGATCTGGATAAACATACTGCTTGGGTTGGGGCTGGCACTCGTATCTATGCGCTGGGTGCAGCCCTGAATCAAGCGGGGTTGGCACTGAGCAATCAGGGTGATATCGATGAGCAGGCCATCGCCGGCGCTACCGCCACGGGCACCCACGGCACAGGGGTTAAGCTCAAAAATCTTTCTGCCACCGTTATTGGCGCGCGCATTGCGCTGGCCAACGGTGAACTTGTCGATTGCAGCCCTGTAGATAACACAGAACTTTGGCAGGCCAGCCGACTACATTTGGGTGCTTTTGGTATCGTGACGAGATTGAATTTACAACTTCAACCCGCCTACTGCCTACAAGAAACTGCCTGGCACGATACGCTTAAGGCAACCCTCAATCAGTTCCCGAGCACCGCGAAACAACATCGGCACCATGAGTTTTTCTGGTACCCGCAGAATGACCGAGCTCAAGGAAAATCCATCAACATCACCGCGCATGCGCCTCAATACCCCCTCGCCGAGGAAGGAAAACGGTGCGCTTGGAGTCACGAAGTACTGCCGAATCACCGGCCTCATAAACACACAGAAATGGAATACAGCGTGCCCATCGAGCAAGGTCCCGCCTGTATGGCTGCACTGTGTGAACTGTTAAACTCACGCTTTGACCACGTTAGGTGGCCCGTGGAGTACCGCACGCTAGCGGCCGACGACGTGTGGATGTCAACCGCTTACGCGCGAGACACCGTCACGATATCGGTTCATCAGGACATCCAGCTGGATGACGAAGCCTATTTCCGCGCTTGCGAAGAACTGTTTTTAGAGTTTGAGGGGCGGCCCCACTGGGGGAAAGTCAATTACCTCAGCGGCGATCAATTAGCCCAACGCCACCCCCAGTGGGACAACTGGTGGAAAGTTCGCGATCAAATCGACCCCAATCACACGTTTCTCAACGCTTACCTACAATCGCTAAGGTAGACCCTCAGATGAACGCGCCCACCTCAAAGTATCCCGAACTTGGCTTTTATGGACTACCCGGGCATACACGCACGCCACGCGACGTACTGCGGCAGGTACAAGATGCAGAAGCATTAGGTATTGGCAATGTCATGATCTCTGAGCGATCAGACTATAAAGAGATTGCAGCAATCTGCGGCGCTTGCGCCGCAGTCACCGAGTCAATTTTCATTGGCACCTCAGGAACCAACTTGAATACCCGCCACCCTGTGGTGACCGCATCCATCGGCTCGACCCTGGAACGTTTATCCCAGGGGCGGTTTGCACTGGGTTTA
>JGI20160J14292_10001200_pt1 | contig 21770 bp, 16 predicted proteins | sample COG_10_FD_14292 | JGI IMG/M metagenome (IMG submission 14292) | reverse complement strand
CAAGGTATAGCTGCGTTGTCTCCGACTGGAAGCCTGACCACCAACCCAATGACAGGTCAGCCTGAAGCATTCTTACCGTTCTTGGCTCCGTTATTGGGGAGTATGTTTGGTTCTTCCTTGCTTGCTGGATCAACATTGGGAGGCCTTGTAGGTGGAGCAGGCTTAAGCTCTGCTGCGGCAGGGGCCATTGGTTCCGGATTAGCTACAACTCTAGCTACTGGCGATGTTAAGAAAGGATTGTTATCTGGGATCACAGGATTCGGATTAGGAAAAGCCTTAGGGGCTGCGGGTGATGCATTAAACCCAGACATCGCTAATACCACAGCAGCCTTAGGAGATGCATCAACAGCTGCTTCAGAGGCGGGCAAGAACTTAGCATTAACAGCAGCAGAAACTGCAGATCCAATAGCTAAGGCAATAGAAATGGGATCAGCACCGGCAACAAACCCTTTGACGGGGGAGCTGATAAATCAAGGGTTTTCTCCAGCAGCAGTGACAGATCCTTTGACTGGAGCTGTAATGAATCCGTCAGCTTTAAACCCATCTCAATTAGCTATGGCGGATCCAATGCAAAATCTGCTTGGTGCGGAGGGAGTTAGGAATGCGGCAAATGCAAACGTAGCAAACTTATCAGGTCGGATAGATTCTCTTAGAGGCGCTCAGACTGCAGGAGATAGACTCCTTGCCCCATTCAAGCAGCCCGGAACTTTTGGAAAAGCTTTAATGCAGCCCGCTAACTTAGCGGCAATTGGAATAGGCGAAGGCAAAATAGCTGAAATTGACGCTAGAGAGTTAGCAGAGAGAGACAACAGAAGGTTTGAAGAAGAAAAGCAAGCAGAATACGACAGAGCTATTGGCAACATGGAAGGAGCTTTTGATCAACTAGAAAGCGATTATGCTTATAGGGATTATAATATTCCAAGAATGAGCGCAGGAGGAGTTGCCTCAATCAATCCTCAGAACTACGCAGATAACGTCAGAGGTTTGCAGCAGATGATAGGCGCTCCCGTACAGATGTATCCCGGAGGGGAAATACCTATAGGCGGTCGAGGCGGCAGCGGTAATTATAACTTTACACCTACAGGACGGGCTGGATCAGGAGCAAGGCAAGCAGGGATTAGAGGCACAGAGGTTATTAGTGCCGAAGAGCTTCAAGGAACTAGGCCCGGATTTCAACCAGAGATAACTTACTTTAGAGCGCCATCAGCTGCAGTGGATACTGGAGCAGAAACAGACGGGGGTTCAGTAGATCAGTCCCCAGAATACAACGTTGACCTTTCTGAGATAGATTTTTCTAACATAGACCTTTCTAACCTTGGGCTAGGTGGGTTTAATATCCCAGATTACCTATCAACTCTAGAAGGCAATGCAACCGTAGGCACTATTAATGACGTTCTAGATGTCGAAAGCGCCCCTGTGGTAGGTGGAAGAAAAAGCCTTACTGAAAGTGCTCCTGCGATAGGCGGCGGAAGAAAAAGCCTTGGCACCTACGAGGATATTGTTGATCAGACAAGTAGGACCGGACCTCGTGGCGCTAGCCTCGGAAGAAAACGTATGGCGGAAGGTCGAGAAGTTGAGCTCTCTGCTATGGATGAAACCTTGGAGTCAAACGGCCAGTTACTTATTGAGCGAACAGTAGAGGCAATATCTGGGCAGCTTAGCGAGGATCAAGCAAGCGCAGTCGTTGCAAACTTTATTGATGAGTTTGGCCCAGAAGCCTTCCAGATGCTTAGGGAGAAAGTTCTAGAGCAAATTGTTCCCGGTTCTCAAAAAGAAGGAGAAATCAGGGGCGCTGGAGGGGGCATGGACGACATGATTCCCGGTATGATAGGTAACAGTCAGCCTGTTGCTGTGAGTCCGGGAGAATACATTATCCCTGCTGATGTTGTTTCAGGACTAGGTGACGGTAGCACAGATGCTGGAGTTGGTGAGCTAGATCAGATGCTTGACAGGGTTCGCCAAGAAAGAACTGGAACATTAAGACAGCCAGCACCTATGAGAGTAGGAGGAGCATTGCCAGCATGATAAAGCCTATAGAGTTTTCGGGTGTAAAAAACATTAGGGATCTAACTAGGGAGCCTAGAGTTAAACCGAGAGCAGAGCGAGGGGAGGCTACGCATACAATTGCACTTGTTCCAACTACTTATTTGGCGACCTTATGGCCCGATGTAAGTGAGCAGCTAGCAAAAGCTATTGCCAGATCTAAGGGACGATGGAGCCTAGAGATGTTATTTGCTTCCATTTTAAACGGGCATCAGCATCTTTGGGTTGCTTTTGATGAGAACAGGGAGATTAGCGGGGTAGGCACTACCGAGCTAGTTGATTATCCAAATAAAAGAATGTTGGCTATACAGTTCTTAGGCGGTGATAGGTTTAACGAATGGGTCTGGGACATGCTTGATAGATTTCATGATTGGGCCAGAGATAACGAGTGTAAAGGCATTGAGGCCACCGCAAGAATGGGATTCTGGCAGTGGCTAAAGCAAGATGGTTTTGATAGATCCTATGTTGTTTATGAAAAGAGGCTTGAAGAATGAGCAAAGGTAGCAAAGGCCCAAGCGGGCCGCAAGAAGTTGTTCAAACAACAAGTAACCTGCCCGAATACGCAAGACCGTATTTTGAGGAGATGCTTGGCCGAACTATGTACGAGACTACTCGTCCGTATGAGGCGTATCCCGGTCAACGAATAGCCGACTTTACCCCTTACGAACAGATGGGCATGCGCGGCATGTACGATATGGCTGCAGCAGGGACTCCCCAACAGCTGAATCAAGCCTCAGATATTGCCTCTCAAATAGGCTATCAAGATTCAAACATGGGCATGAACATCGCTCAAGGATTTAGGCCTCAACAAGTAACGTCTGACTATCAAGCTGGGATGTTTGATCCCGGATATGCAGCAGGAAGACTTGGCCAAGGGTATCAGGCAGATCAGAGAAATGTTGGATATACGCCCGGCAGCTTTGATTCAGGTTATGACGCAGGCACTGCTAGTCAAGGATATATTCCGGGAAGCATTACCAGTAATCTCGGGGCTACAGACGTTACATCCGATTACAATGCAGGAAGTAGAAGCTCCGATTATTTTGGCGGCAGTCGAGATTCTGGTTATACAGGAACCACTTTTGATCCCGGATATGAACCCGGCAGTTTTTCGGCTGGGACTCTTTCTGACACAGGAAGTTCTCAATATACCGCAGGAAAATTTGATCCCGGATATGTTGCAAGAGACTTGGACCAAGGTTATTCGGCTAGAGACTTAAACTCACAATTCACTGCAAGAGGTTTAGAGTCTGGTTATCGAGCTGGGACATTTGATCCCGGATATGTTGCAAGAGAACTTGGTCAAGACTATACGGCTAGAGAATTACAAAGTCAGTACGCAGGAGATTTAGACACCGGCCCTACGTTTCAGGCTGGAACTATAGCTGACGCGGCAACTCTAGAAAAATATATAAACCCGTATCAGCAATTGGTTACGGACATTGAAAAAAGAGAGGCTCAAAAACAATCTGACATTGCGGGATCTCAAATAGCTCAGCAGGCAGCATCCTCCGGAGGTCTGGGTGGCTACAGGGAAGCTATTATGCAGTCGGAGAGGGAAAGTAATCTTGGCCAGCAGCTGGCAGACATCCAGTCAAAAGGTGGGCAGGCAGCTTATCAACAGGCTTTGCAAGCGTTTGAGGCTGACAGGGCCGCAAGACTTCAAGAGTCTGAGCTTGGATTGACTGTAGGTCAGGCTCAGCAACAAGCTAAACAAGAAGCCGAAAAACTTCGTCAAAGCGCCTTTCAAACTTCGGAGCAATCTAGGCAAGAGCAACAGAACATGGCGATTCGTTCTTTTGAGGCTGGAGAAGGTGCTCGTCAAAGAGCTGCTGACTTAGGTCTGAACGCTCAGCAACAAGGGGAGGCTGCGCGAAGGGCTCAAGAAGAACTTATACAGTCAGCGTACCAACAATCTGAAGCATCTCTCAGGGCGCAAGAAGAGTTTAGACAATCTGCCTTTCAACAGTCAGAAGCTGGCAGGGTGAAAGAGCAAGAGCTAAATAATCAAGTGTTTCAGATTGGAGAGTCTGCTCGCCAAGAAGCTGCAAGGTTGAATCTTTCTGCACAAGAGATGGAAGATTCTGCTCGTAGAGCGCAGGAAGAGTTCAGGCAATCTTCGGTAGGTCAAAAGTTACAACAAGAAATCCAGCAAGAAGATATAAATCTGCGATCATTCCAAGCTGGAGAGCAGGCCAAACTAGATGCAGCTAGGCTTGGCCTTTCTGCACAAGAGCAAGAGGATGCGTCTAAGCAGGCAGTTGAGCAATTTCAACAAAGAGTATTTGATCAGAACGAAGCTATTAAACAGCAGGAAGAAAGGCTTAATCAGGAGGCGTTTAATGCTGGCGAGCAAGCCAAGCAAGAGGCCGCTCGACTTGGACTTAATGCCGATCAACAAACGCAGGCATCGCAAGAGGCTCAGGAGCAATACAGACAGTCTGCATTTCAACAATCTGAACAGGCTCAACAACAGCTTCAAGAGTTTGAGAATCAAACATTTCGGGTTCAAGAGCAGGCGAGACAAGAAGCTGCAAGGCTTGGGCTTAGCGCACAAGAGCAAACAGAAGCAGCCAGACGAGCTGGAGAAGAGTTCCAGCAAAATCAGTTTAGCCAGAACGAACAGTTAAGAATTTCTCAACAACAAGAAGAAAGAGCTGTTTATCAGGCTAGAGAGTCTGCAAGACAAGAAGCTGCAAGGCTTGGACTTAATGCTCAACAGCAAGAAGATGCTGCTAGGCAAGCTGAAAATCAAATGCGAATGGATGCTCAGCAGTTCAATGTTGGCTCTGGGGAGACGGCAGCTCGGCTTGGGCTCGCTGGTCTTGGCGCAGATCAGGCAACAAGGAATCAACAACTTGAAGCAGCTAGAATGCTTGGCGGATTTGGCCAACAAGATCAGCAAATGGCTTATGATAGGTTGAGAAACTTGCAGGCAGCAGGTCAAATACAACGAGACATGTCTCAGCGAGGCATGGATATGGGATATCAAGACTTCCTGAGACAACAGGCTTTCCCGAGAGAGCAGCTGAGCATGTTTAGTAATATACTAAGAGGCTTGCCTATTACTCCGGGGTCAACACAGTCCATATATGGGGCAGCACCAAGTCCGTATGGAGAAGCTTTAGGCGCAGGAATTGGCGGCGTAGGATTGTATAGAGCCTTAGCAGGGGGCGGTTAATGAATATATTTGAACAAGAAGATTTAATCAAAGGACTCCCGGATCAATCCTTAATGCAAGAGGCGCAGCGTCCTTCTGGTCAGCTGCCTCAGTATCTTGTGGTGTCCGAGATACAGCGAAGACAAGACATGAGAAAAAGATTTTCTCAGCAAGGCGATGAGACTCCGCAGGGAACCGTTAAGGATCAAATTCTTGGCGGAGGTATTGCAGAACTGGGCCAACAGCCTCCCGGACAGCCTCCTCAGCAGGGGCCGGGGATGCCTCCCCCACAGGGTGGTATGCCTCCTCAGGGTCAGATGCCTCCTCAAATGGGTATGTCGCAACCCCCTATGGGAATGCCGCAGCAACCTCCAATGGGTATGCCTCCGCAAATGGGTATGGCTCAGCAAATGCCTCCTCAATATCCGATGGGAATGCCTCCGCAAGGGATGTCGGCAGGCGGCGTTGTACGCATGTTTGAAGGGCGTGATACTCCATACGTTCAGGATATTTTATCGTTCAACGAAAGATCTTCTCCGATTAACAGTCAAATTGGTGACTTAGAACGTGCTGCCCTTGAATCGCCCTATGAGGAGAGGGCGCAGAATGTTGAAAACAGACTAAGTCTTCAAGATGAAATTTCTGACATATATCAATCAGGGCCGGGAAGGTATTCCGTCGAAGAAAAAAGAGAAGCATTGCTAGCAATGGCTTCGCCTGATGAAATAGCAGAGACAGGCAATAGGCTTGGTCTTAATCCAAATTTTGTACAAAACGTGGTGAGCGGAACGGCAATAGGTACTGACGCAAAAAGACTGGAAAATCCTCTTGCCACAAAACTTGACTCCAAAACTGTGGTTGCTGCTATCAGCGACACAAATCCTGAGGGTCAAGTTTCATCTGATTTTAACAAGGCGTCTGGTTTTGGCGGCACAACTGCGAGCAGAAAAAGCTTGCTTTCAAATATAGATCAACTTTCCAACATAGCTAAATTAGATCCAACAAGTAGAGCGGCAGAGTTGATTGGCTTATTGCAGCCTGAAGCTGCTGACTCAACACCGCAGCCTGAAGCTGCTGATTCAACATCGCTTCAATCCTTAATTGAAGAAATGAGAGGCGGTACAATTCCCCCAGTTCCTGCAGCTGCAGATTACAGTGCTGCACAAGCTACACTAGCAGGTACAAAGTTAGTAAGGGATAAATTAACTTCGGACACATCCGGATTTGCAAATTTAATTAACAAAATAGAAAAGCCATCGATGGATTTCTCTTCACTTAAGCCAGATTATGCAACGCTTATAAGCGAAGCAGAAAGAAGAGCAGGCAAGATAAAAGAAGATGCCAGAAAAGATGCTGGCGCTCAGGCTTTGATGCAGTTGGGTGCAGGCATTGCTGAAGGTAGCGTGTCTGAGGGGCTTAGGGGTGCGAGCAGGGTAACTGGCGACATAATGAAACAAGCCAGATCAGAAGCTTCTGCCGAGAGTACATTAGCTCGTCGCATGGAGATGGCCGGCAAAGAAGCTCAGATGAGCTTAGGCCTTAAAGGCCAGCAAGCAGCTCTCGACAGCTACGATAGGCAGGTTGGCTTGTTATCTAGAGACTATGGGGATCAAAGAGCTAGGGAACTAACTGCTGCAGGTATGGATTCGGATGCTGCTATAGCGAAAGCTGGCCTAGAAATGAAAGCTGCTGACGCTCTGTATTCTCAAGGTCAGGATCAGAGAACCGGCGCTATAGATTTGCTTGTTAAGCAGGCTGCCATCTTGAGGTATCAGGATTTAGAAAAACAAAGTGGTCGATCCTTAAATAAAGCAATACTTCAAGTTGTTAAAGAACCGTTGGAAACAGCCTTTGATAACTGGTCAGCAGCAAACCCAGAAGCAACTCCTGAAGCTGCGGCAGAATATCTTGAAGGATTGGTTGGTCGGTTTATAACTCTTGATTCTGCGTCAGAACAAGGCTCTTTATCGGGGGCGCAAGCTAACAACAGGTCAAAGCCAGTCGTCAATCCTCTTAACCTTAATCTGACAAACTAAATTATGAGTGCGCTATCCAACTTTAGGCAGCAGTACCCTGAATATAACGATACCTCAGATAAAGATCTTGCCGATGCCCTGCATTCAAAGTATTACTCAGATTTAGATATTAACGAGTACTATCAGCAGATTGGATTGGTCCAGAGCCTTGACTCCGTGAGTGCAGATCAGCCCGAAGGCGTTGGCTATTACGCAGGCGTTCCTTTAGAGGTAGGCAAGGGTGTCGTTAGGGGCTTTGGATCTGGGTTGTTATCTGCTGGCGCTGGTTTAGCAGAGCTTGCCGATGTAGGTACAGACCTAATAGGCCTTGACGACCTAATAGATAGCGGCAATGAGAACGAGCTCATTAGGCTAGCCAACGAAGGTAAGCAGGCTCTCAACGAAAGCCTTGGTGTTGGCGACACATATAAAGATAACTACCTAGTAAAGCTTGGCGAAGGCCTTGGATCTATTGGTTCGTTCTTTGTTCCGGGCGGAGCTTTTGGATTGGGAGCTAAAGCTCTTGGCGGGGCAGCAAGAGCTCAAAGAATAGCCACCACAGTCGGTGCCACCACAGCCGGTGTCGGTACTGGAGCGTCAGATCAGGCAGAAAGAATAGCGGCTGCTAGAGCTAGAGGCGAAGAGATCTCTGCTGGTCAAGAAGATTTAGCAATAGCTCTCGGAGGTCTCGTTGGTGCTTCAGAAGCTATCGCTCCGCTTGAAATTCTTAAGAAGATTGCAAGATTTAAGGATGTAAGAAAGAACGAAGAAGCATTTAACGCTGTGACTAGCGCACTAAGAACGGGTGCGATGGAAGGAACTCAAGAAGTCATGGCTGGATTGGCTCAAAATGCCATTCAAGACGGGGTCTATTCCGACAACGTTAACTATACAGAATCTTTGTGGGATGACTTTACTGTAGGTGCTGGCGCTGGCGCATTACTAGATGCCATGACAAACGGGGTTAATCGACGCAGATCTAAAATACTCATAGAGTCCGAAAGAGAAAGAGAACAAGCGTTCAGAGACGAAGAGGCAGCTGCAAGTCAAGAGCTTTATGACAGGGCTGAGCGAGCAAAGCAGCTTGCGGAAACTGACAGTGTCGAATCTGCCACCCCTTTGATGAGCGGAATGGAAACGTTTGATCAAGTCGAGTTCGATCCTACGCAACCGTATGCCGGCCAACAAGTAAACATGGTTGATAGAGCTGCTGAATACGCTAGTCAGATAGCAAGAAGCGGCATACAAAGGGACGGGGCTTTCCCCGAGTCGGGTAAGTTTAATATCACTGAAGAGAAACTTCCCGGTGGATCTGTGTTTAAGGTGATTCACTCCGAGACAGGACAAGAGTTTGGTCAGCCTGACCAAGACAGGGAATCCGCTATCCATTTGATGGCAAATCTCAATCAAGAGTTAATTAACAGAAGGGTTAACGGCTCTGTAATAGACTCGTTAGATGTTGCCCCCCAAGCGTACACCCCAGAGCAAGCAGAAAGTTTGTATGTTATTGGTCAAAGATTAAACAGGCCTAAACGATTTACTATTACCTCTGCAGTTCTTAACGAAGCAGCGGGCACCACGCAATCTCCAAAGTCTCCTTATCAGGAAGACAAGACAATAGACCAGCTGCATGTAAACCAGTATGGGGTTCCTCCTTACTCGGACAGAGGCGAAAAGTTTTATCAAGACCTGTCAAACCTAACTGCGGCGCAAGAAATAAACCTAGAAAGAAGAAGGCAAGGGCTTCCGGAAGTTCAAGAGTTTACCTTAGAAGAAGCCAAACAAGTATTGGGCGACAAATATTCAAAAGTTTTTGATGTTCTTGTAGGTGTCAACTCTCCAGAGATTGAATTAGTAGATCAAACTACAGAGAACTTTGGTTCTGTTGGGGCTCGGCTAGCTAAAAGCAGGCAAGAGTATCAGGATCAGAAGAGGACGCTTGAAGAAGTCTCTGCTGTCTTGAAGGAAAAGAATATAACTTCGGATGTTAATAGCCCCGAGGTTAAGTACTTGCTTGAAAAGATTGTAAACGAAACCGATGTGGGGAGCATGAGCCCTTCTCAAAGAATGCATCTTGTGCAAGAGGTAAGAAAACTCCCTGTTGTATCTGAGCCTGCATTGCTTCCTGACTTCAGGCCAAAAACTTATACGAGCAATCAATACAATGCAGCTGTTCAGTACGTTACTGAGACAGGTGATGGCACCATTGAAAATATCGAAAGCAATCTTGGAGATATCGGATCTACCAAGCGCATAAGAAAAGTTGCTTCTGATTTGCAAAAGGCAATGAAGAGTGCTGGATTAATCAATGACAAAAATGAAGTTGCCACTAGACTAGCGTTGCCGTCTCCAAAACAATTTCAGCCAGAGATCAAGCCGTATTCAGAAACGGTTTCAGAAGACGCGGCAAACCTTGAGAAGTTACTTACTGAAGATCTCAGGGGTATGGGGTTAGATGATATCCGGGTAAGGGTTCTTGACGCTTTAAAGATTGGGCCTGTCACTAGGAAAGGGGAGATAATTCTTACTGGGAAACCGGAAGAAGAAACCCCGCCAAATGTTGAGGGTTACTACAAGGCTAGATCTAACACTGTATTCCTTGCACTGGACAGGATCAAGCAAACAGCCAGAGACCAAACCCCCGAGGCAAGGCGAGAAGCTCTTACTGACATCTTGAATCACGAGATTGTTCATGGCGTTAGAAACTTAGATCTGTGGACAGATCAAGAATGGCGCTTGCTAGAAAATCTGGCGCGGAAAAAAATTTTTCCGGGAAGGGGCAACGTCACATTCTTTAATGATGCTCAGGAAAGGTACACAAACTTAGATGCTGTGGGTCAAATGGAAGAAGCCGTTGCGGAGATTGTCAAGTACGCAAGGAAAGATAAAAAGTTTGTTAGCGGCAAGCCTAAGACCTTAGTTGAAAGGATGTATAACTTCTTTGAGAAGACAGGTAACGCCTTAAGCGGAACTGGATTTCAAAGCTTTGACGATGTCTTGTCTAGACTTGAGAAGGGAGAGATTGGATCAAGAGAAAGAGATCAGATAAGGACGCTTAAATCTACAGAAAAAAGATTAGGTGCCGTGCCCGATAGGGGCATAGGTCTATCTCGTGACGTTAGGAATCTTGCTCCTCAAACTGGAGAGGAAGAAGTAGCAGCGTCAAGACAAAGAGATAGAGCAGCAGAGCAAGGCTTTGACACAGACACCCCTTATTATCATGGCACTGTAACAGGGGATATTAAAAAATTTAGAAGCGACCTCACTAGTATCGGCTTTACTGATAATTTAATAGCCGGTCATTTTACTCCGAACGCAGATTTTGCAAATAAATTTTCAAGGAGTGATGAATATGGAGGCAGATTCCTAAAATCAGATGAAAGGCCCGCTGTCTACCCCGTCTACCTGAGGCCGGGAAAATCCTTTGACGCAGGAAAAATTTTTAGAGAACGAGATCCCGAAGACGAGCTTCAGGTTTTGCAAGATGAGGTGGACAATCTCTCCAATCCTTATTACGAGGATTATGCAATCGACCTAATGCTTAAGATGTCTTATGACTCTGATGATATTCCTGCTAAAGAATCTATCATTGAAACTAGAAGGGATCAGCTTTCATCTTTGGTGGAAAGTATTTTTGCATACCCAAGCGAATTTGCTTTTGCAGAACTAGAAGCGTTGGCTCCCTTTATTCGGAGCGCAGGGTACGATTCCTACGTTGACTATGAATACGGACTAGATGACAGAAGCTTTGGCGATTTTATTGATCGCAACAGTCTTGGGCCTTTTGGATCTACCGGAATTGCAATGTTTAAGCCCGACGATATTAAGGGTGTATACGCTCAGTATGATCCGTCAGGAGTTCCGGAAGGGTATGAGTACGCAGACGACATCATGTTCTCCAAGAAGAAAGACCTTAAGAGAACTAAGACTGGTCAGTATGTTGGCGCACCCAAAGAGCTTGACACCCCGCAGAAGTTAGGCGCTCTCAGAAGGTCTATAAAAGGCCTAGCGGAAGAGGGAGAAGGCGGTAGATTCTGGTATGAGCAGAGCGGTAAAGCTTTGTTAAACATCACAGGCGGAGACAGGCAAGAAGCCAAGAAGCTGGCTCAAGCAATAGCAATCACATCTCCACAAACCCCTGTGCCAAGCAACTTTAACTATGCGGTTCAAGCTTATTATCAGAATCGTGCAGGTCAGCCGATCAAAACAGGCATGTATCCCGGTTGGATGAGCAATGCATTAGAGGATGTGTTTGCTGGCAAGGATTGGGAAGGTAGGAAGACAAATAACTTTTACAACAATGTGATGCGAGAGATTGATGCAACCATTGATCAAGGCGTGACTACAGACATCTGGATGATGAGAGCCTTTGGATTTATGGGCGATTCTCCAACAGATGCTCAGTACACTTTCGTTGAGAACGAAGTAAAAAGACTGTCTAAAGACTTGGGGTGGGAGCCTCAGCAGGTTCAAGCCGCAGTATGGGTTGCCATGAAAGCGCGTACTGAAAACAAGATGGTCAAGGCTAAGACGGAAGAGATATCTCAGCGAAAGGGATACATGAAATATGAAGTTAGACCCGAAGACAAAAAAGAAAGTTCGGGTTCTTATAGACCCAGAAAGGCATAGACAGACATGGCTTAACGAGGCTATGAAATACGACCCAACAGGGGCGGAGAAGGATCAAGCTAAGTTTGATTATAGTGATGCAGCTAGAAATAATCTTGCACAAGTAAGCTGGGAAAGTATTCCCGGAGCCACATCTGGGCACCTTGGGGAAATATTTGACGCTCAATATCCAGAAATACAAGAGTATCATGTACAAATATCGAAAGCGTTTCTTGATGAAGAGGGCAATGATATTGTTGCTCGTGATCTTGGCGTTCTTTCTCCGGGTGATTTTGAAGCCCCCGGATACTTTGAGGACAGGGTTTCTCCGGGCACTCAAACACAAGTAGTTGCCCCCAAAAGATATAAAGTTAACGCACCTGACTTTGAAATAGAGCCTTCATCGGAAGACCTGATTAAAGCTTACGCAGCAGTTCGCGGCGTTCTTATGAAGCAAGACGGTGTTGGATATCATCGCCCATTCTACGATAAAGGTTTAAGGAAAAAAGATCTTAACGGGATGGAAATAGATATTGGCAGACCGTTTACAGAATCTGAAACTACAAAGCTTGCTGAGATAATGCAAGAGTACTCGGGTCACGGAGAGTACAACCCTATAGGTTCTGACTCAGGAGCTAGGTTAATAAACTTTGATTATCTAGAAGTTGACAACAACGACTTCAACAACATGGTCATCAAAGCGTTGACCGACATGGAGTTTGCTAACGGAGAGTCAGCTACAGCGGGCAGGTTTGCAGCTCAAGCTGGGTACTTAGGTAACGATTGGAGTGTAAATAAAAATGGCGAAAGTTATATCGAAAGTCTTGGAGAAATCTCACCCGATCTACAGCGAAGGGTTGAAGATATCATCCGTAGGGTACAGCCCAGAATCGATGCGGTCGATAAAGACTTCTCAGAAAGGTATGGGTGGACAGAAAGCCAAGAGATCAATAACAAGTACAAGCCAAAAGAAAACGCAGTAAAGCCAGACGAGAGCATGCAGCAGGAGGAGGTTGTTGAATCTCGCCGCCGTAATGCATCTGAAGTTGCCGCTGCTTTCGGAGAAAGAAGTCCTCCCGGAACTATTATGCACTCTGTGGATAACTCTCCAGAGGTGCAAGAAGCACTTATTGACCAAGAAATACTTGGCGAACCTTTCAGCTTGCAGACAAAAGGCTACTCATTTGGCGACAAGTTTGTCTATCAAGTTGCTGATAAGCTTATTGGTCTTAAGGACGCTGAAGCAAGTATAAATAGATACAGGCAGAAGCTGGGACTAAGTCCATTAAAGGCGACAGAGTCTGCTTACATTGGAGAGGAGTCTATATCCGGCATCCTTGGCAACAAGATGCGAGAGTTTGAAGAGAGAAGAAAGAAACCTTTGGCAGGAAAGATTGCCGACTCTGGCTACAGCTTGGATGAGGTCGATGAGTTTCTTATCCTGCGTCACGCCATAGAGCGCAACGAAAGAGTTGCATCTCGTGATGCCGAAAGAGATGTCGAGGTTAATCCGGGGTCTGGAAAACTTAAGACTGGGCAAACTCTTACCAACAGTTTTGTTAAGCGCAAGATGAAAGAGCGTTATGACATGGACTGGAATGATGCTACAGGCACTTGGTCTGGAGGTAACGGAAGAGCTAAGCGTCTTCTCGATGTTGCTGCAGACGTTGACATCATTGTAAACGAAACAATAGACGAGACGATTGCCGGCGGTCTTTTAGATTCAGACTCTGCGGAAGCTGTTAGAAATTCTTATAAGTACTATGCCCCATTAAAAGGTAAAGACATTGAGGATGACTACGCCGAGACAGCAGTCATAGGTAGCAGTATAAGCACCAAGGGCAAAGAGTTTCTCCGAGCAATGGGAAGAGAGTCAGCTGCTCAATCACCCTTAGGGCATGTCCTGTTAAATGCTGAGCGGTCAATGGCTAGGGGAACTAAGAACAAGCAGTTCGGTGAGCGTCTAGTTAATCTAATAAAGAGTAATCCAGACGAAGATTTCTGGAGGGTTATATCCCCAGAAGACCCAAGGTACATGCGCGCTTTCGAGAAGAAGTTTACCTATGTCGGTAGCGATAAAGACTTACAAGGTCAAACCTTTACTGAGATACCTAACGGGGCTAACAGAAAAGATTACATACAAAAGATAGTACTCAAAAGAGACAACCTTAGCCCTAGCTTTGATCAAGATTTAATTGGCGTTAAGCTAGATGGCAAGCAAGTTTATGTCGAGCTCACAGATAAAAGATTAAGAGATGCTATTGTCGGGATGGACGGCGGCACTGCAGACAATCTTATTCAGAAGTTCGGTGTCGTAAACAGATTCCTTTCTATGGTTAATACCTCGCTTAACCCGGAGTTTGTTATTGGCAACTTCTCTCGTGATGTGCAGACCGCCATATTCAACATCCTTGGCGAGCAAAACATGTCAATGGGTAAGGCTAAAGATCAGAGGCTTGTAGCTAAAGTTTTAAAAGACGTTGTCCCTTCTATGGGTGCGTTCTTTAAAGGGGCAAGAAGATCCTCTAATAAAGATGGCACACTCAAAGGTAACCTTTTTGGAATGTCGCCCAAAGATCAGGCCGACTATAAAGAGTTTATGGAATCCGGATCAAAAGCGGATTGGTTTCATTCTAGAAATCCGGAGGATCAATTTAAGACTGTTCAGTCAATGATTGACATGGCCAATGGTACATTTAAAGGGAACTTTCAAAGAAGGTTCCAAGCTACTATGCAGTTTATTGAAGATAGCAATGCTGCTGTCGAGAACGCTGTTCGATTGGCCACGTTTAAAGCATCAAGAGATGAGCTGCTTAACGCAGGCGTCCCTAGATCTGAAGCTGTAGCTCAAGCTGCATCTCTTTCCAAGAACCTAACAATTAACTTTAACCGCAAAGGTAATGCTGGAGACTTGGTTAACTCTCTGTATTTGTTCTTCAATGCTAGTGTTCAAGGTACGGCTAACTTTGCAAGAGGATTGTTCGGGCCTAAGATGAATCCGTTTAGCCCTGAGGCCAGTCGTGTTAAGCAGGGCGCGGTTACATCTTTGATTATGTTTGGCGCTCTGTCTGCCTTAAGAGCAGAAGAGGAGAGCGAAGAAAACCCAGAGACTGGAAGGTCTTACTACTCCGAGATACCTAACTACGTTAAAGAAAGAAACATGGTGATCATGGCTGAGCCCTCAGAAGCTCCCAAGAAAGGTGCGAGCAATATTTATTTAGATAAGGATGGTAAGGAGTATGCTAATAAGTCCCAGTATTACTACACCATCCCGCTGCCATACGGATACAACGTGTTTCACTCTCTTGGGCAGAATGTTTTTGAGATGAGCAACGGCCACATATCACCATTAAAGGCAACGTCAAATATAACTAGCGCCTTCTTGGGCTCATTCTCTCCGGTAGGATTTGCTTCCCCTGCCCCAACAATCGCTCAGCCGTTTGTTGAGATAGCTAAGAATGAAAACTTCTTTGGATCTCCTATATACAGAGAGAACTTTCCGACAGGTACTCAGCTTCCTGAGTCTCAGTTGGCCATGTCCACTACAAGAACTCCGTTTAAATGGATGGCTAATATTGCCAACTCGTTAACCGGAGGCAACGAACAAGAGTCTGGGGCGGTAGATATTTCTCCTGATGTAATGGAGCATCTGGCTGAGTTTATGTTTGGCGGCGCTGGAAAGTTTGGCATGAGAAACTTTGACGCTATAGAAAAATGGCAGAAAGGAGAGGACTTAAAAGTTAGAGAGATACCTTTCCTTCGCAGAATCAAAGGCGAGACTGACGGTAACACAAGCATGGCAGATTTCTACGAGAGAAAGGTTAGGCTTGAACAAAAAGAAGCTAGGGTCGATTCGTTACGCGGAGGAGAAAGACTTCGATATAGGCAAGACAACTCAAGTTACTTAAGAACTTTGAGAGACCTAGAGATTGCTGAGAAACAATTAAGATCTCTGAGGCAGCAACGAAAAAAAATCAAAGAACTCTCGGCAATGTCTCCTGCCAATGCCCTCAAGTACGGTAAGGCTGAAGAAGAAATTTACGATAAGATGAACTCGATATATAACAGGTTCAATAAGGCCTATGACTTTAAGGTAGGCAAGGACTAAGTAATAGTTATTAGTCCTTCAGTAATCAACTGGCCCCACGTTCTTTCTAGGCCTCGCATCTGACAGCGAAGAATTTCTTCTTTGCTTATGTTTGATACATGCATCCTGCCATCGATAAGATCATGACAGCTTGAGCAAGCATACACCGCAAGATAATCTGGCGACTTAATGGACATGCCTTTAGCCATGCTTGGTAGGTGCGCCAGAACAGTGGTCTCTGTGTTGTTGTTGCAGTATGGATGGATCTGAAGAGCGCACATCTTATCTCGCGCCGACTTCCTTATCTTTGAAGTCTTCAATCACCGCCTCGTTCTTCTTCTATCATGTCCACAATTTTAGCAAAGCTTTGGTTTATTCCTCGAAGCTCTGTGTAAATTAAGTCAAGCAAGTTTATAACTTGGTCTATCTCTTCCTCGTCTATAATCAGCATCGTCTTCTTCGTATTCATAATCCTTTGGCCTTAGCTCTGGTAAATTAGTGGCAGATTTATTCTTAGATTTTTGAATTCTAATCCTAAAAAATTCTGCATGATCTGGGTACAAGTTCCTAAATCGTCGAGCGTAAAATGCTCGATAGTTATTGTTTAACTTAAAGGCATCCGTGCCATCGCCCCCCGCGTCAATCTCCCATCGTATCCTCTCGAACACAGCATTGACTGAGTAATGGAGATGCCCTCGATTTATCATCTCAAAGGCAAACCCACAGAACAACCGCCATACCTCAGGATGTTGCTGATGAAAATCATTCACCTGAGCCCTCATTTCTTCGTGTCTTGAGTCCATCAGAACATTGCCACGCCAAGAACTATCCCCAAACAGAACGCTCCCAACACTGCCCATCCAGTAAACTGAGCCTTATCCATCTTGTCCTTCATCTTCCTCTCCTTTTGGTTCCGGTACTGCAAATCCTAATTCTGCAGCGGTAATAATTAGAGTGTCGATAAGCTCTGCATACTTGGCTCTGTTTGCCTGACTTGAACGCTTTAATGGTCGACGTTTGTAGCCAAGCCTAGTGTTCACATCTTCTGAGCCATAGGCTCGACATAACATTTCCTCGTGCATCTCGTCATGCGTCATGCCACAGAACTTACCGAACTCTGTCACCCACTTGTGATAGTAATTCTCCTGCTGTCTGGTGCGCTGCCTCTTGATCTTATCGACCACGACTTTCACACCTAGATCAGCATTCTTTATCAAATAGGTAACCTCATCCATCTTGGAGTCATCGATCTTGGCCAATAATCTCAGTAGATCCATGACCTCATCGTGACTCATTGGATGGATATGGTAGGTGATCACAGCCAGTCATCGTCCGATGCAGCAGGCTTTGGTGCCTGCCTTTGACTAGGATCTTTACGCGGCCCTGTATAAATTTCATGCTTACAAAAAAGGTAAGGCGAACCGTCATTCTTACTCTTGCCCTTCCATCCAGAAACATCTACCTGCAGGACTGGCTCACGGTTATCTTCTCTAGCCTTTTCGTGAATTGTAATTAAGGCGCGCAGCTGATCCTGAGTGATGATCAACTTGCCAACAAAGTCCGGATGGTTGTCCGCATTCTTTCGCTGATTGTTGTTTAAGTAAAAGGCTTCACCTTTCGCCACATTGTTGTTGTCCATTACCTTCTCCTTGTTATGATTGAACTTCTGCTCGTCGCGCTTTGAACTTGGCAACGTAATCTTTATAGATATTTGGGTGAGACAGCTTCATCTCTTCCAAAGTTTTTTTGTTTTCAGTATGAAGAGACTTAAGTCCTTCGACCGTATTAGTCTGCTTGGCAAACGAAATCGCAAGCTCGACATATGCCACTGCATCTGCCTCAGTCATTGAGCCTTTCATTGCCTCTTCGACAGCTTCCTCAAGTGTTTCAGGCTTAACGTTCTGAGCCTCCTTAATTGCTTCGTCCATAACTTTTGCGGTCTGAGCTGCTGATGAAGATTGATTCTTGACCGGAGCCGAATCACTCTTGCTGTCTGGCGGCAAGTCTTCCCCTGCGTAGATGTAATGACCGAGGCCAAACATCGCCATGCATTTGACTAGGCATCTCATCTTTGAGTCGCCAATGTCTCTTGCGCTAGGGTTAGATACCGCTGAATTCTTAAAGCCAGACATGACGGGCAACCACATGGTGCGGTTAAGCTCGCCAATATTTATCGTGCAATGAACAGTAACTGTACCGTCCCCGTGTATCTCACTTTCCGGAAAATGGTATGTTGCTTCAGGATACTCCTCCATCATTGCAGACCATGCCCATGTCCAGCTCAAGTAGGTAAGACCGTTCTTTTCTTGGGTATTGTCAGAACAGTTCACTGCTCTAAGATTTTCCCAGACTTCTTTGTAAGTCGACATAAGTACCTCTATGTTAATGGGTTTTTGGAGAAGCCTCGAAGGTCACTTCTCCATTGCTGGGCATATACGCCATGCCTTTCTTGAATTGAGTTCTCAACAATTTGCATAAGCTCAACAGGCTCAAGCTTCTGAAACATAGCCATTGGCAATGAAACAGTTGGCCTACCTTTAGGCTCACCTTGCCAAGTAAACTCCACTCTAGTGCCGTTTATTGTAGCTTTGAGCATGGGGATCTTGGTTAACTGCCAAAGCCCGATTAGCTTCCGATCAAATTCTACTTCTTCGATCATGCAATCCTCTTAACTACTACGAATGTATCTTTATGCGTTGGCTTCGGCAGCTTAAGCGTATCGAGTTTCATTATTGCGTTGACCACGACAGGAATGCCTACGGTCTTAGTAATAAACTTCATTCGACTACGCTTACTCTTCCACTTGTAAAACGTTGGCCGATCACTGCCCCTCATCATCATCATGTGATTTGGTTGCAGCTTGTCTAGCCCCGATATAAGTTTCTGAGCAGCACTTTGCATGCTGCTAAGATCCAACCCTTCGATCTCCGCCTTCGGCTGATAGAGCTGGCTTTCTAGCTGCTCTCTACCCAGCTCATGATTAGCATCAACGCTGACCTGCCGCTTGATTGTGCTTTTACTTTTAGTCTTCTTTACCATTGTCAACTTCCTTCCATTGTGAGCACCATTGATTGACTCGACACCAGTTTTGCGAGCAGCGGGTGCTTTCGCCAACTCGCTTATCAACATAGTGTCCAGTACCGAGAGAGTTCGCGTGAGCGACAGCGTCATCCTCCACCTGATGGAGCCTGATCGCCCTTACTCTCCCTTTCTTTTGAACCGCAAAGATTGTTGGCTTATCCCACCGCTCGTGAGCGTCACACTTGGGAAGTTCGCCGCCTGTTGCAAATTCAAAATCCGCTTCTTGATGCAGGGCAACACGCTCTTCAACGTAATTATCCTGATCTGATTCCGACCACATGGGGATTGTGATCATTTGGATTGGGGAGTCTGGGTAGTTCCCACCCTCTTCGGCTTTGCGCCGAGACCAATCACGCAGGATTGCAATAATCCTTAACTGCTTAACGGGTAATTGTTTAGCGGTACGCACCAACCATGCGTAACAGTTGAGCTGCTTGTGCCATTCTTTTTTATCGTTGATCACCGACCAGACGCTGGTCACCTTGTAATCGCTAACGATAACCCCTTCAGGGGTCAGGTGTTGCAAGTCAATTGCCCCGCTAATTTTCCAGCCATTCACCTCTGCGAAGAGTCTTTCCTCGCTGATGCAATCATCGCCATGCACAGCATTCTCAAACATCTGATGCACACTCGTGCCGAACCGTGACCACAAAAAGTCAACCGCGTCTTGCTCAATCTCGTCATCGTGCTGACGCTGTAATTGAGCAACCCTAGGGCTGTCAATTAACTGAGTAGCAGACAACAAGCTGTCGCCTTTCGTGTAGTCGCTAAAGGTCAGCGCATTGAACACGACCTCTGGCAGGTTATGACTGTTCGTTATTTTCATTACATGTACCTATAAACCCTTACGCCCATTCCCTTGTCTTTCTCATGTCGCTTGCGTACAGTGAACTGCTTCTCGGGGTTTTCTTTTTGCACTCGATGCACACGCTGGCGAAGCGCACTGATCTTTCGTTGGGTATGATCTTCATCATTCGTTTTAATAAAAAAGGATTCTTCAGGTGCAAGATTTATGATTGCGTCTAATACCTTCGGGTCTAACAGCTCCTTCTTTCTCACCTCTGGGAGGGGAACTCGCTCGATCAATATATCTTCTTTGTCTTTCGTCATAACAATTAATTCCTTTCTCTTCTTTGTCAATCAAGTGTTGACTTATTTTGCTCATCATGTATTGTCCTGTCACTCAAGGACAATCAAATATAAGGTATTTTTTGTAACATGACAAGTATTTTTTTTACTATAAATGGGGAGCCGGCAAGCAAGGCCAACAGCCGCAGACTGGTTACGATTAGAGGGAGGCCGGCGTTTATTAAGAGCGCCAAAGCATTAGCCTATGTCAAATCATTTCAAGAGCAATGCCCACAGATGGGTGACTTGATGCTGGAAGGCGACCTTGAAGCTAGAATAAAAATTTATTACGCATCGCGCAGACCTGATCTAGACGAGAGTGTTATCTTAGATTGTATGCAAGGGTTGATCTACAAAAACGACAGGCAAGTAAGGAAGAAGGTGATCGAATGGGGACTGGACAAGGAAAATCCGAGAGCGGAAATAGTGATTATTTCAAAAGAACTATCGAAGGAAGAATCTTGAACCGAGCTATCTTAGATTTATTCTCACCGAACGAAGAGACTCGCATTGAGGCGATTGAATTTTTCGCGGAAGAGAATCATAACGACATGGCAAAAAAGCTTCGCATCAATCCTCACGAGATTAAGAGGATGGTATTCTCAGCAATAAGACACGAAGGGATAAGGAGGGAGAAGATGGCAAGAAATATTATTAGATACTTAGCAGGCAACTATAAACCTAAGTAGTCTACTTATTGTTTTTTAATAGTAGGTTTCTTTGTTAAGTAGCCTACTAAGTGTGTGGCCCTTCGGGGATTTTAAGAAGCTAACATAGGAAGGTAATGATATGCAAGATGTGCTGGATACTTTTTTAAATACAATAACTCAAGAAGGCAGATACATCTGCCCAGTATGTACACCAGAAAGAAAGAAAGTTAATCAACGAGAGAGAACGCTAAGCGTTTCGTTTAAGGATGACGGGGTAGTGTTCCTCTGTCATCACTGCGAGATATCAGGTAAACGAGGAGACTCTAAACCTGCGTACATTGATCGACCCAAGAAGGTCACCGCCATCTCTGTTCCCAAAGAATCTGATGACGGTATCATCGGTGACTACCTGAAAGGTCGAGGCATAGATTACGCAAAGGTTAAGGATCGATACAAGATCGTAACGGGCAAGCGTTACTTCAACGCCAAGGGTGAGCTAAACGCTGGCGAAGTTCCTGCGATTGGCTTTGTTTACGGTGAGCGAGAGGCTGTTAAGTGGAGACCTCTGAACGACAAAAGGTTTACGCAAGACGGTGCGGCTAGAACTTTCTGGGGTATCGAGAATGCAAAGAAGGTCGANCCTAAAACCTTGGTAGTCTGTGAAGGAGAAGTAGACTGTCTATCAGTAGCATCTTCTATCATTGACGATCAAATAGTTATACTTAGCGTACCGAATGGAGCGCCGCAGCGGGTTGCAAACAGGCGTATAGATCCGAGCGAAGACAATAAGTTTAGCTACGTTTGGGAAGCAAAGTCNGTTATGAAGTCAGTCGAAAGAATCATACTGGCAACAGATAAGGATGAGGCAGGGGAAGCGTTAAGGGAAGAGTTAGCTAGGCGGATAGGAAGGGCAAAGTGCTATCAGGTTGAATACCCTGAAGGTACGAAAGACATGAACGATGTCCTTCAAAAGCATGGGTCAGAGAAAATCGTACAGA
>JGI20160J14292_10001166_pt1 | contig 22157 bp, 13 predicted proteins | sample COG_10_FD_14292 | JGI IMG/M metagenome (IMG submission 14292) | reverse complement strand
AGTCCAACCGTATTAGTAGAATATTCATCTCCAAACACGAATAAGCCGCTTCATTTAGGTCACGTTCGAAATAACCTTTTGGGCTATTCTGTAGCCAACATACTAGAAGCTAGTGGAAATAAAGTTGTAAAAACTCAGATTATAAATGACCGAGGAATTCATATATGTAAGTCCATGGTTGCTTGGCAGGATTTTGGAAACGGAGAAACTCCAGATTCAACTGGTTTAAAAGGAGATAAGCTGGTGGGGAATTATTATGTTTTATTTGATAAAAAATATAAAGAAGAAATCGCCAATTTAATTGGCCAAGGAAAAACAGAAGAAGAGGCTAAGTCCGATGCCCCCTTGTTTGTAAAGGCTCAGCAAATGTTACGTTTATGGGAGGCTGGGGACCAAGATGTAGTTTCTATGTGGAAAACAATGAACTCTTGGGTTTATAAAGGTTTTGAGGCTACATATCAAGCAATGGGAGTTTCTTTTGATTCGTATTATTATGAAAGTGAAACCTATTTATTAGGAAAAGACTTAATCGAAGATGGATTGTCTCGCTCTATATTTTATAAAAAAGAAGACGGTTCTGTTTGGGTCGATCTTTCTGACGAAGGTTTGGATGAAAAATTACTATTGCGTTCCGATGGAACTGCGGTATATATGACCCAAGACTTAGGAACTGCATTACAGCGATACCGAGACAACCCAACTATGACTGGCTTGGTTTATACGGTAGGAAATGAGCAAGACTATCATTTTCAGGTGTTGTTTTTAGTTCTAAAAAAACTCGGTTACGACTGGGCACAATCTCTATTTCATTTGAGTTATGGAATGGTAGATTTACCTGAGGGTAAAATGAAAAGTCGTGAAGGGACTGTAGTTGATGCCGATGATTTGATGGTCGAAATGCAACAAACTGCACAATCAATAGCAGAAGATTTAGGCAAATTAGACGGCCTTTCATCAGACGAGAAATCTTCTTTATACCAGTCTATTGGAATGGGAGCTTTGAAGTATTTTATTTTAAAAGTTGATCCAAAAAAACGTATTCTATTTGATCCTAAAAGTTCGGTAGATTTCGCAGGAAATACAGGGCCTTTTATACAATATACCTATGCGCGAATACAGTCGATTTTAAGAAAAGCAGATCAAGATCAACACAAATTAGATTCACAACTAATTTTAGATCCTCGTGAAAAAGAAATAATTAAACATTTAATGGTGTACCCCAGTATAATTCAGCAAGCGGCAAAAGCATATAGTCCCGCTGTTGTTGCTAACTATAGCTATGACCTTGTAAAACTATTTAATTCGTTCTATCAGAATTTATCTATTCTAGGAGAAACAGAAGGCTCTATCAAAGCGTTACGCGTTAGTTTGTCTACTGAAGTCTCAAGTGTTCTTAAGGATTCGCTAGCCTTGTTGGGTATTCAAGCACCAAGTAAAATGTAAAATAATTTAAAACTGAAGCACAAAAAACCGCTCAGTTGAGCGGTTTTTTTATACATAAATTATAATGTAGAAGTCAATTATTTAGAATCTACAGCTAGTTGATATACTACTAAACCGAAACCGATTTTATTGATAGCATCACCAATGTTATAAATAACATCCATATTTAAGCCAAAATCTCCAACAAATGAATACCATTGACCATCAGCAGTACCTGCCATGTATCCGATAGGGTAAATAGCCCATCCTACGAGTACAAACCAGCATAGTGTTTTGTGAGCTTTTTCAACGGATCCACCAGCAGATTGTGCTAATTTTGCAGCTCCACCCATCCATATTTCATAAACTATTACAAAATAAGCGATACCTGAGATAAGACCCCAAATTGTTGGTCCCGATCCATCTGTGTAGACAGCTTCTCCAAAGTAACCTGTTACAAGCATAACAACCGATAGGAATATCAATTTCCACATTAGGCTTTTGGTTGCACCTGCAGCTCTAAGAATTAAATAGAACTCAACGCACATCAACGGCACAGTAAGCACCCAATCTACATATCTAAAGAATGTAGGTGACTCTCCAAAGTTTGCCCAGTAGTCTCGCATGTACCAGTAATGAACAGCAGCGATGAATGTAATTAGACCTGAAATTAAAATTGAGGTTCTCCATTTACTATCAAATGAATTCATTGAAAGAAAGAAAAAAGCAGATGCAGCCATCATTGCCATACACCCTACAAAGAAAGTAAAGCCTACATAATCAGTTGCAGCCATCTTTTTAGCTTCTAAAATTACGCTTAAAAAATTTTCCATAATTAAATTATTTATTTGTTTTTGTTTGAGTAAATTTATATAAAAATATATTACTTACTATATATATTTGATAAAATTTTATCTTAAAAATTAATAATTCCTTGATTTTAATCAGAAAGTTAGATCGATTTAATATTTTTTTAACAGTTTTTTTAATTGCCCTAGGGTCTTTCATAAGTACAATTTTAGCCGATTATCTTGCTTTGACTTTAATTTTCACTGCAGGATTAATTCACGGAGCGAACGACATTCGCTTACTTCAAAAAAAATATCAGAATACCCGGATTAAGTTTTTTATTTTACTTCTTTACCTATACATTCTTGTTGTTATTCTGGGTGCTGTTCTTTTTTTCTATATTCCCTCGGGTGCATTAATATTTTTTATTCTGTTTAGTGGTTTTCATTTTGGGCAACAGCATTGGTCTTCTTATCCTAACATGAACAATAAAGATTCACTTTTTAAGCAATTGGGGTTTACTGTATATGGGTTGCTTATTTTTAGCCTGTTGTTCAGCCTTCAAATAAGTGAAGTAAACTCTGTGATTAAAGATATCACGGGATTTGAATTCAGGAAAGAGTTTTATTATTATAGTACTCTTTTATTGACTTTGAGTTTTTGTATACTTTCTTTTTTTCTTCCTATTAGCTTAAAAATATTTTTTAAAGAAGTATTGTCCTTGCTGTTACTTTCGGCTTTATTCTGGTCAACGAGTCTTTTATTTTCATTTGCAGTTTATTTTGTCTTTTGGCATAGTATTCCGTCAATTCAAGATCAGCTGATGTATTTAGATGGAGAGGTTACTCTTAAAACCGTATTAGGTTATATCAAGTCCTCACTTGTTTATTGGGTTTTATCTTTGATTGGCTTGTTTTTATTCTACTTCTATATGGACATCCAATCTGAATATTTCATTCCTTTGTTTTTCTCTTTTCTTGCTGCGATTACTTTCCCTCATACGGTCGTTATTGGAATGCTTAAATCAGAATAAAATTCTACTTTATAATCTTTCTCCAATTCCCCGAAAAAAAAGTAAATTTGTGTTTATAAATGTATATTCATGTTCGATAGCTTAAGTGATAAATTAGACAAAGCCTTCCAGGTCCTTAAAGGGCACGGGAAGATTACCGAAATCAATGTAGCCGAAACCCTTAAAGAAGTAAGACGTGCATTACTTGATGCCGATGTTAACTTTAAAATTGCAAAAGATTTTACTAATCGAGTAAAAGAAAAGGCATTGGGTCAGGAGGTTTTAATAACTCTTAATCCAGGACAATTACTAGTTAAGATCGTTAAAGACGAATTGACTGAACTCATGGGTGGTGAAGTGGCTGGTGTAAATTTGGCTTCCAACCCAAGTGTTATTTTAATGTCGGGGCTTCAGGGATCTGGTAAAACAACTTTTTCAGGAAAACTGGCTTTACATTTTAAAAACAAAAAAGCAAAAAACCCATTATTAGTTGCCTGTGATGTTTATCGTCCGGCTGCAATAGACCAATTAAAAATTATTGCAGAACAAGTTGGAGTTGGAATTTATAAGGATATTGAAGAAAAAAATCCAGTTAAAATTGCAAAAGCTGGTATAGCTTTCGCAAAATCGAACAAGCATGATTTAGTAATTGTAGATACTGCAGGTCGATTAGCTGTGGATGAAGTTTTGATGAAAGAAATTTCGGATATTCACAAAGCAATAAAACCAGACGAAACCTTATTTGTTGTTGACTCAATGACAGGTCAAGATGCGGTGAATACTGCAAAAGCATTTCATGATGTTTTGAATTTTGATGGGGTTGTTCTTACTAAACTAGACGGAGATACACGAGGGGGTGCTGCACTTTCAATTAAGACCGTTGTTCAAAAACCAATAAAGTTTATTGGAACTGGAGAGAAGATGGAAGCATTAGATGTTTTCTATCCAGATCGTATGGCCGATCGAATCCTAGGAATGGGAGATGTTGTTTCACTTGTAGAAAGAGCTCAAGAGCAGTTTGATCAAGAAGAGGCGCGAAAAATAAATAAAAAAATAGCTAAAAACCAATTCGGTTTTGATGACTTCCTTTCTCAAATTCAACAAGTAAAGAAAATGGGGAACATGAAAGACCTTATAGGAATGATACCAGGAGTTGGAAAAGCAACGAAAGATCTGGATATAGACGACGATGCGTTTAAATATATAGAAGCAATAATTGGATCCATGACTCCAAGCGAAAGATCGAACCCTAATTTATTAAATATAAACCGTAAAAAAAGAATAGCCAAAGGTTCTGGGCGTAATCTTAACGAAGTAAATCAAATGGTAAAGCAATTTCATCAAATGAGTAAAATGATGAAAATGATGCAAGGTGGAAAAGGAAAGCAAATGATGCAAATGATNCAAGGAACACGATAAAAGATATGATACTACTAGACGGAAAAAAAACCTCGCAAGAGATCAAAGAAGAGATTAAANTAAAAGTTTCAGACATGAAACAACTTGGCGNNCGTGTTCCTCATTTAGCTGCTGTTNTGGTTGGAAGNGATGGAGCTAGCTTGACTTATGTAGGTAGCAAAGTACGTTCTTGTGAGCAAATCGGATTTGAATCAACACTCATTCGTTTAGAAGANGATATAACCGAAGATGAACTACTTNTTCAAATAGATNANCTTAATAAAAACGAAACCCTAGATGGATATATAGTTCAGTTGCCCTTNCCAAAACACATTAANGAAGAGCGTGTNTTGTTGGCAATTGATCCAAAAAAAGATGTGGANGGTTTTCATCCCGCTAATTTTGGACGTATGGCACTTGATTTAGANGCTTTTATTCCTGCCACTCCTTATGGAATTATGCAGCTTTTAGANCGTTATAAAGTTCCAACTTCTGGCAAGCATTGTGTTGTAGTTGGACGCAGTCACATTGTTGGAAGGCCAATAAGCATCTTGATGAGTCAAAAAGGGCCTGCAGGAGACGCTACAGTAACGGTTGCTCATAGTAGAACTCAAAACTTAGCAGAACTCACTAAAAAAGCAGATATTGTTGTTATGGCCCTTGGTATCCCAGAATATTTAACTGCTGACATGGTGAAAGAGGGAGCGACTATTATAGATGTTGGAATTACTCGTGTTGCCGATGAATCGCATCCAAAAGGATATGTTATTAAAGGTGATGTTGCCTTCGATGAGGTTGCTGAAAAAGCAAGTTTTATAACTCCAGTCCCTGGCGGAGTAGGTCCAATGACAATTGCTATGTTACTTCAAAACACCTTGCTAGCTAGAGAGTGGAATCAGGCTTAGAGTCCTCCATGGCATTATAAATCTGCAAGATTAATAAGGCAAAGATAACCCCAGTTAAAATTAAAATGATGTTAAGAAATCCATCTGCTGAGAAGGATAATCGGATTAATATGGTAGCAATTATAAAGCCTGTATTTCTAATCAATTTGCTGTATTCTTCTGTATAGCGGAATGATATTAAAAGTATAATAACATCGGTTAGTATTAGGAGTGTGAAGAATTGATTGAAAAACACGCTGTCTATATTATTTACAAATCTATCGTTATACAGATTAAGTGACCAGGTTGCAAGAGAATAGATCGACGCGGAAACTAATAAGGTTAATAAAACCAAACTCACAATTTTCTTAGAGTTTATGAATTTCAACAGCTTTGGGTCAATAACTTCTTTTTTGGGAAATTTATTTTTGCCTTTATTAAAAAAGAAAATAAGGAGAAATAAGAATAAAAACCCAAATAAATCAACTACGAGTTCAAGATTATGTTGACTTAAATACCAATCACCTTTTAGATCCATCAAGGGAATGTCTTTGAATATTTTTCGAATAACAATCAGTGAAATGATTTCAAATTGTTTTGATACACAAGATGTAAATGAGCGTGGGAGGTAGAATACTAATAAATAAACTTCATAAATTAGAATTAACGAAAAAGGGGTGTATATCGCTGTTATTGGATCGTTTAACAAGCTACTGTTTGTGCCTGCTAAAAAATAGACTTCATTTGCTTTCAGGGCAATTAATAGTATGAATTAAAAAGCCTAAACCCGCTAATGAAAGTATAACAGATTCAAATTTTTTGCGAATGTGATCTCCAAAAACGGTAGTGAAAATTGTATTTACTCTATTTCTATATTCCATTATGATGCAAATAATTGACTAACATTCTTAAAGCATTTAAATTCCAAAGCATTTCCAGAGGGATCATAAAAAAATAAGGTCATCTGTTCACCTGGTTTTCCCTCAAACCTAAGGTAAGGTTCGATTTCGAATTTAATTTTTTTTGCTATTAAGCGTTTGCTGAATATTTGAAAATCATCCCACGGAAGAACAATTCCGAAATGTGGAACAGGTACTGATTTTCCATCTACTTCATTAAAATGCTTATGTCCTTTAAATTCAGTGTCCTCGTGTAAAACAAGTTGGTGACCGAAAAAATCATAATCGGCCCACTGTTTACTTGTTCTTCCATGAATAAGACCTAAAGTGTTTTCATAAAAATCTCTAGCAATGGGTAGGTTGTGAGCCGGTATAGCTAAATGAAATGGTGATATTTTTCGCATATTTAAAGGTAGACATTTTTTTGGTATTTTTTTTAGGTGTAATTATAACAGTTCAAATAGCGCACTTTTCAATATTAGATTATCTTTGTCGCATGACAGAAATTGAACTGAAGCAAAAGGTAAATCAAGGGGTTTATTTACCATTAATGGAAGCATTTTACACCCTGCAAGGTGAAGGTTATCATAAGGGAAGTGCTGCTTATTTTATTCGTATTGGCGGATGTGATGTGGGTTGTCATTGGTGTGATGTTAAAGAAAGTTGGGACGCGCAAAAGCATCCTCCAACTGGAATCGAGTCAATAGTTCAAGAAGCTAAAAAATGGTCCAATACAGTCGTTGTTACTGGAGGAGAGCCTTTGATGTGGCCAATGGACCCATTGACCACAGAGCTTAAGAGCAAAGGAATTATCACCCACATAGAAACTTCAGGTGCCTACAATTTAAGTGGCGCTTGGGATTGGTTTTGTCTTTCTCCTAAAAAAACTAAGTTACCAACCCCCGAAGCTTATAAAGCAGCTGATGAACTAAAAATGATTATTCATAATCAGAATGATTTTAAGTTTGCGGAAGAACAAGCCGCATTGGTTGGTGAAGATTGTATTTTATTTTTACAGCCCGAGTGGAGTAAACGTGAGCAAATGATGCCAGAAATGGTAGATTATGTTCTTAAAAATCCCCGCTGGAAAGTATCATTACAAACGCATAAATATTTAAATATTCCTTAAATACTGAGTTGTGCGAGGAAATCAAAATTCTCTCCTTGCTCGATTATTTTAAATTTAAACCCACAACTTTTTGAAACTTCTTTTAGAGTTTTAGGATCAATATAAAGCCATGGAAATTCCTCGCTTTTACCCTGGAATCGGATTCCAAAATCTACTTCTCCATAATATGTTTTATCCTCTTTCCAGAGTGCGATATCTTCTTTTTCGAATAAGTAAATTAGGTCAGAGGAATCAACTAATATTTTACCCTCAGCTGCTATTAGTTTTTTAAGGTGTTTTAAGAGTTTCGGGAGTTCGGCAATTGTTTTTCCAATTCCCATTCCATTCATAAGCAATAAAATGGTTTCGAATCCGGTTTCTTCAAAATCCCATATAGAAATATGCTTTGTTTTTTTAACGCCTCTTTTTTCGGCAACATATATAGCTCCTTCAGAAATATCTAAAGCCGTTACATTATGGTTGCATAGGTTTTGTAAATACAAACTATGACTTCCAGTTCCACAGCCAACATCAAGGATTTTACCACGTGCTAGTTCAAGTGCTTTTTTTTCTATTGAAGGCATTTTTTCAAAATCCCTAAAGAAATAAGATAGTGGAACATCATCTTCATCTGTAAGGTTAGTCCAGGTTGTGATGTTTTGGTTTTCAGGACCTAGAAAATATGTTTTAAGTGCTTTTCCAAATATATCGGTTTGTGCTTTCAATTTAATTGTAGTTTTACGGAAAATATAAAAAATGCAGGATCGCCTACTTTCACTTCCCAAGGATGCCAAAGATAAGGCAATAGAAACAAAAAAGTTTTTCAATAAGCTTAAAAAAAGAGCCCCTAAAAACTTAGATAATTTGGTTGAAGAAATTCATGATGATGTTTTTGAAAAAACTGACTGTCTTTCTTGTGCGAATTGCTGCAAAACTACAGGGCCTTTGTTTTTGAAACAGGATATTGCTCGTATATCTAAAGTCATTGGATTAAAACCAGCTCAATTTGAAAAAAAATATCTAAGAATTGATGAGGATAACGACTGGGTATTACAAAAAGTACCTTGTTCTTTTTTAGGAGCTGATGATGCTTGTACAATCTATGATGTTAGACCAAAGGCTTGTCAAGAATTCCCTCATACAAATCAAAAAAATATTTATAAAATCACCGATTTAACAATCAAGAACACGAGTATTTGTCCAGCAGCTTTTGATGTGGTAGAACGAATAAAAGCTTCAATTAAACTTTAGTCATCATAGAGCAAATACTTAGATCGTATTTTTAAATAAGTATCTATCTGGGGTTTCCAACTCGCTCTAATTTCTTCTTCTGAGGCTCCTTTTGTGATTTGTTGTTGTAAGGTTTTGGTTCCTGCGATTCTAGCAAAGCTATCGAAGAAAAAAGCTTCTTTATTTTGGATCATTTTATAACTATCGATCAACCAATTAATTTCTACTCGATCTAATCTCGATTGATTTCTAAGATCAGTTCCATAACATAATAAGCCTTTCTGTTTAGGGTATTTGGCACCAAAATTGGGTTGAGGTTTGAATTTAAAACCACCCTTTATAAAATCAGGATGTCCATAAATTTGAAATTGCATTTCAGTTCCTCTTCCAATGCTAACAGGGGTTTGTTCTAGTAAACATAAGCTAGGATATAGGTTAATTGACCTGTCGTTGGGTAGATTCGGAGAGGGTCTGACCAGCAACGAATAAGGTGTTTTGTGGGTATAGTTTTTTATCGGAATAACATTAAGCTCACAGCGAACGTTGTTTTTCAACCATCCTTCATTGTTTATCATTGTTGCATATTCACCAAGTGTTAGCCCATAAACAATCGGGACATTATGCATGCCTACAAAACTTTTAAATTCGTCTTCCATTAAAGGTCCATCAACATAATGTGCATTTGGGTTGGGACGATCAAGAACCAGAAGCTGAACGTTGTTCTCCGCACATGCCTCCATCACCAAATGAAGTGATGATAAATAAGTGTAAAAACGAACTCCAACATCTTGAATGTCAAAAACAATCAGATCGAGTCCTTCAAGGTCTTTGGGTTGTGGTTTTTTATATTTTCCATGCAATGAAATAAGAGGTAATTGTGTTTTAGGGTCTATAGAATTTCCGAAATCCTCTCCATTATCAGCTTTACTTCTAAAGCCGTGTTCTGGAGCAAAAACCTTAACTATTTCTATTTTATGGTTGAGTAAACTGTCGATTAAATGAACCGAACCTTTAGAGGTTTCAATAAGACTTGATGCGTGAGCGACAATTCCAATTTTTTTATTTTGAAGTAAGGGTAAATAGGTTTCAATTTGTGCAGCCCCAACTTGAATTTGAGCATGAACGGAGCTAAAGAAAAATAGACTCAACGAAAACCATAATAAAAATGTATTTTTGAAGGCAATAACCATAGAATAAGTCATTTGAATTTCGGATTATTTTTAGCGCATCGAATGCGAAGACAAAGCATTGATAAAAGTAGTGCATCGAGTCGGATTATAAAAATTGCGATCACTGCAATTGCTATAGGAATGGTGATGATGATCGTTGCTTTATCAACAAGTTTGGGGCTTCAGCAAGAAATTAAGAAGAAGATAATAGTTTTTAGTGGTCAGTTACATATTGCACCATTTGAAAATAATAATTCAAAAGTTTCTACTCGAGCAATACGTCTGTCAGAATTAAATTTGAATGCATGGAATGATTCTGAGGAAATAGATCATCTTCAAGCAACGGCCAGTAAAGCGGCTCTGGTAAAGTCAATAACTGACTTTGAGGGGCTTATAGTAAAAGGAGTTGGGTCTGAATATAGATGGAATAATTTAGACACTTACTTAGTTTTGGGCAGATACCCAATTACGAATCAAAATTTAAATAATGAAGTACTCTTATCAGAGACCATAGCTAATCGTTTACAGATTAATATTGGTGATAAAATCACAGCATATTTTCAAAGTAAAACTCCATCCGCTTCTCCTAATACTCGTTATTTCAAGGTTGTTGGAATTTACGAAACCGGTTTTCCGGATTTTGATTCTTCTTATCTTTTCGCGGATATTCGACACATTCAGAGAATTAATAAATGGAGCTCAGAGGAAGTGGGGGGAATTGAAGTTTTTTTAAAAGAAGGAGTTGATTTGACTCAAAAGAATGAAGAGATTTATAATCAACTCCCACCGCACATTGACAGTATCACCGTTGATAAGATGTTTCCGGGTTTGTTTGAATGGGTTTCATTATTTGATTTTAATGTTGCTATTATACTAATTCTTATGCTTTTAGTAGGAACACTAAATATGGCAACAGCTTTGTTGGTTTTAATTTTAGAGCGTTCCAAAATGATAGGATTATTGAAATCTATGGGAGCTAGAAATGTGTTAATTCAGCAGGTGTTTTTGTGGAATGCTTTTTATATCATAATCAAAGGAATTTTTATAGGAAATTTGATTGGCTTAGTTTTGGTTTTTGGGCAGAAAAAATTCAATTGGATTCATCTCGACCCTTCGACATATTATGTTTCTGAAGTCCCAATTTTATTGTCTTTTTCAAATCTATTTTTATTAAACGCTGGGGTTATTATTATATGCACCATATTACTGTATGTTCCCTCATTGGTGGTTACTAAAATAGACCCTTCCAAAGTAATGCGTGTTCAATAAAAATTTAACATTTTTAGGTTATTTAACCCAACGAAATAATGTAAATTTGGTTTAATATTTTTTTATGAATTACGCGGAAAACATCCTCCAAACAATTGGGAATACCCCTTTAGTCCGATTGAATAAAATCACCAGTGAAGTAGATGCTTTGGTTTTGGCTAAAGTTGAAAGCTTTAATCCTGGGAATTCTACAAAGGACCGCATGGCATTAAAGATGGTAGAAGATGCAGAATCTGATGGTCGCTTAAAGCCAGGATGGACAATTGTTGAGGGTACATCAGGGAATACTGGAATGGGTTTAGCTCTTGCTGCTATTGTAAAAGGATATAAGTTAATTTGTGTTTCAACAGACAAACAGTCTAAAGAGAAATTTGACGTTCTTAGAGGAGTTGGTGCTCATGTAATAGTTTGCCCAACAGATGTAGCTCCAGAAGATCCAAGATCTTATTATTCAACGTCTAAGCGAATTGCAGAAGAAACACCAAATTCATGGTATGTAAATCAATATGATAACCCATCAAATTCACTTGCTCATTACGAACAAACGGGGCCAGAAATTTGGGAACAAACAGATGGAAAAATAACACATTTTGTTGTTGGAGTTGGAACCGGTGGAACCATATCAGGAGTAGGTAAATTTTTGAAAGAGAAAAACCCAAAGATTAAGATCTGGGGAATTGACACTTACGGTTCTGTTTTTAAAAAATACCACGAAACGGGAATCTTCGACAAAAACGAGATCTACCCTTATATAACAGAAGGAATAGGGGAAGATATACTTCCTAAAAATGTTGATTTTTCAGTAATTGATGCATTCGAAAAAGTAACAGATAAAGATGCAGCAATTTTCACTCGAAAGATGGCTTTGGAAGAAGGTATTTTTGCGGGCAATTCATGTGGTGCTGCAATTAAAGGTTTATTGCAATTGAAAAGTAATTTTAAGCCAGACGACATAGTAGTTGTCTTGCTTCACGATTCAGGGAGCAGGTATATTGGAAAAATGTATAATGATAACTGGATGCGTGAAAAAAAGTTTATTGAGTAAGTTTAAAACTAAAAAACAGTTGTTTTTTCCTTGAATTTATTCACAATATTTATATAAATTAGACGTTTAAAGCTTGACACACTATATTTATTTTGATTAAAAGATTTTCAGTTTTACATAAGTTCCTGATTATAGGAGGATTAGTATTGTTTCCTTTTCTAGAAGCAACTGCTCAATCTTATGATTTAAGACTAAATGACCGAAGTCAAATTACAGTTCCTGCCCCTGGTACAACTCAACAGTTTTGTTCAGGTTCTTCTACCAACCTAACTTTTCAAGTTAACAATGATGGTGCTAATACTCTTGATTTAACAACTACTTCAATGTTGGCTACCTTAACGGTAACGGGTAATACCCTCTCACCATCTAGTTCTAATATTGCAACAGCCTCGTTTAGTACAAATTCTGTTGGAAGTCCTTTTACTAATGAAATAAGGAACGGTAATTTTGCCATATTTAACTGGCCAACAACTTTACAATTCTCAAATACAGGTTCAACCACAATAAGTGTTGAAGTTGCTCCTTCCGCTGGAACTGATGCAGTTTCAAACAATACACAAAGTTATGAGGTTCTTATTTTACCGACACCGTCGCAACCGACCTTAACCTCTAATTATGGCTCTGGAACCATAACAATTTGCCAAGGTGACTCTGTTCAATTGACATCATCTGCAGTTGGAGATGAATACGAGTTTTTTAGAAACGGAGTATTATTGGGTCCAAAACAATCGTCCGTTTCTTTTACAACATCAAACCTTAATCATGCTGATGTAGTAAATGTAGTTGCATACTTTACTACAAATTGTTCTTCTGTAAATTCATCAGCAATAAATATAATTTCACAGCCCTTGCCAAACGGGACTATTACTTCCTCAGCAAATAATAATATTGCTTGCGAAGGAGATTCAGTTTTGTTTACTGCAGGAGATTTAGGGAGTAATCCAGCTCCATACTTTGAATTTTTTGTTAATGGTCTTTCTGTTCAAGCAAGTTCTTCTGTAACCACATATTCATATTCTTCGGTTTTAACAGATAACATTTTCGTTACTGTCAGAACATGGGCCTCTAGTACAACTATTTGTTATGATGAGGACTCTATTACACTTCGAATGAATTCAGTTTCAGGGTCCAATCAAATTACCGGATCTCAAACAATTTGTTCTGGAGATGACCCATCTATTATAAATAACAGCTCAATTTATGTTGCTGACCTTGAGTCAGAGGGAGCAGCTATATCATATCAATGGCAGAGTAAATCAGGTTCTAATCCTTATGCTGATATTTCAGGAGCAACTTCAATAACTTATGATCCAGGAGTACTAACCGAAACTACTGCTTATAGGCGTTTAATTTATTCTACTTTTAATCTAGTTCAGTGTAATACTGTTGCTTCTGCTACTTCTAATGTTGTTACTGTAACTGTAGATTCCAATTCAACAGCTGTTTTAACTTCTAATGCAATAAATTTAACGGTTTGCGCAGGTGATGATCTTATTGTTGATGCATCAACTTCCTTAAATGCTGCGAGCTATCGTTTTTATGTAAACGGGAATCCGTTGGGAGGAGCACCTCAAGCTTCGGCTTCATACACAATAAATTCAGGAATTTTTTCAGATTCATCTACCATTACCGTTAGAGCATTTCAAGGTACATCGGGGACTGGATGCTATGATGACACTAGTTTTGTGATTCGTATAAATTCTTTAACAGGAAATAATGTTATAGGTAATTCTCAAAACTTATGTTCAGGTGATGTTCCAAACCCTTTTACAAGTATATCAACTCCTACTAGTGATAGAATTTCCGATGGTGCGGTTTCTACATTTCAATGGCAAAGTAGAATAGGAGCCAATACTTATTCTGATATTTTAGGTGCAACAAGTGAAACTTTTGCTCCAAGCGCCGTAACCACAACTACTGATTTTAGACGATTGGTTATTACTACTTTTAATGGAGTAGTTTGTAACATGATCTCATCCTCCATACAATTGAATTATGGTGGAGTATTGCCAACGGCTAATTTAGTTACATCAAATGCTAATGATGTTTTATGTAATGATGCATCCCTTGTAATGGATGCAAGTTCTTCTGTGGGAGCATCGAGTTATTCATTTTATGTTAATGGTTTACTTCAAACGGGACCCGTTTCAACGAGTACCTATACTATTTCAGCTGGAGTACTCTCAGACGGTGATGTACTTTCTGTAATTGCTTTTTTTGGAAGTGGTGGAACAGGATGTTCAAATACAGTGACCAAAACAATCAGAGTTAACGGCATATCGGTATCATCAACTTTAACTGGAGATCAAACCATCTGTAGTGGTGAAAACCCATCACAGCTTTCGGGTGCAATAGCAACCTCTCCAATAAGTGGTGCAATATCGTATCAATGGCAGAGTCGAACAGGGACCAATAGTTTTTCTGATATTTCAGGAGCTACTTCAAATACATTTTCACCCCCAGTTCTATCTGATACAACTGATTTTCAAAGAATAACTTATTCTCTTTTTAATAGTGAAACATGTTCTGTTTTGAGTACTAGTGTTCGTGTAAATGTTGATGAAGGGCCAACAATAATACTTTCAGGAGGATCTGCTTCAATTTGTTCAGGTGATACGGTTAATTTCACAACTTCAGGAGGGGTAGTTTATGAATATTTTGTTGATGGTATAAGCCAAGTAACCACATCGACATCCAACACTAATTCGATAACAGGATTAACTGATGGACAAGTTGTATCAATCTTAGGGTCTAACGCTCAAGGATGTGTAGGAACCTCGAATTCAATAACAATTTCAGTACCTGCTATGTCTACTGCAGTTCTTAGCTCCAATGCTACCGCCAATACCTTGTGTGAAGGAGAGTTTGCTATTTTTACAGCAACTCCCGCAGCTGCAGGTTACACTTATAGTTTTTATGTAGATGGTGTTTTTCAAAATCTTGGAGTTTCTACGAATACATTTGACACCTCTTTAGCAACCTACACCTTAATAGACTCGAGCCAGATATCAGTTGTTGTTGAAAATTCAGCATCTTGTACAAGTTCTTCAACCATAACACTTCGTGTTCTATCATTAACAGGGTTTAATACAATTAGTGGTGTGAGTACAATTTGTGTTGGGGGAGATCCAGATGAGTTTGATAGTATAGCCACACCAGTTGCTACCCCTGCAGATGCTGTTTTGACTTATCAATGGCAAAGTAGAACTGCTTCAGGTAGTTTTGTAGATATACCAGGCGCTACATCTATACGATACAATGCTGCTCCACTTTCTGAGACAACAGCATTTAGAAGAATAGCCTTCACAAGTTTAAACTCGGTTGTTTGTCCAAGTCCATCAAATCTTATAGCAGCTACATCTAATACGGTTACTGTAACCGTTGATCCTGTAGCTCTTCCATCAGTTAGTTTTGTTTCGGGTGCTCTTAATGATGTGATTTGTGCAGGAGATGATGTTACTTTTGATGCCTCAGGAACTACAGGCGCTAATAGTTATGAATACTTTATAGATAATATAAGTCAAGGCCCTTCAAGTACTTCAACTACATTATTTGTTGCTGGAGGTACACTCTCAGATAATTCTACTGTTCGAGTAGAGGCTATTTCTACAACAGCCTCTCCTTGTTTTAGTTCGTTTACAATTACAATGCGTGTTAATTCCTTTACAGGGTCAAATACAATCAGTAATGATCAAATTGTATGTGAAAACTCTTTACCTACACCATTTACAAGCCTTAGTATTCCTTCAACTGATATTTCGGGAGCGGTAATTACATTCCAATGGCAGAGTAGAGTAGGTACTAATTCATTTACAGATATAGTTGGCACGAATTCATCAACCTATACGCCCCCTTCATTGATTGCTTCTACTGATTTTAGAAGGATTGTAAATTCAGAATTCAATAATGTTACATGTATAGATATAAGTAATGCGTTATCTATAACCGTTAATCCGGCACCAACTGCAACCCTTACAGGAACAAATACTGCTTGTATTGGAGATCTTGTAGTATTTACTGCATCAGGAGGAGTTAGTTATGAATTTTTTAATAACGGACTGAGTTTAGGTGCAGCTAGCATATCAAGCACAATTAGCAGAACTGATTTGACTAATTTAGACCAAATATCAGTTGAGGTTACTAATGGTGACGGATGTACTTCTGTTTCATCTTTAGTTACTATGAATATTACGCCCAAGCCATCTGCGTCTATTTCATCTGGATTAATCTCAGATACTATGTGCCCTGAAGACTTTCCAATATTTACTGCAGGACCATTAGTTGTAGGGAATAGCTATAATTTCTATGTAGATGGAGCACAGCAGTTTACTGGCATTTCGAACAATATTTTTAACACCGCTAGTTCTTCATTAAGTTTAACTAACAATTCTATAATTTCTGTTGAAGTAATTAATACAAATGGATGTAGTGATACTGCAACCTTAACAATTCTAGTAAACGGATTAACAGGAGTCAACAGTATTTCTGGGGAACAGACAATTTGTTCAGGAGGTGACCCTGTATTATTATCAAGTGCAGGAGTTCCAAATGCAGACATAGCTGGGGCAACAATAAGTTATCAGTGGCAAAGTAAAATTGGATCAAATTCATTTAGCAACATTCCAGGTGCTACATTATTAAATTACGACCCAAGTTCTTTATCAACAACTACATTATTCCGTCGATTAGCTTTCGCAACAATTAATTCGGTTCAATGTCCAGGTACAGCTGATTTAGCAGCATCAAATACGGTAACCGTAACAGTTGATTCTTCCGACTTGCCCGTTCTTGTTTTTACATCGGGTCTTTCAAACGATACTTTATGTTCAGGTGATACGGTAACATTCGATTCAACAGGAACTATAGGAGCAGACACCTATGAGTACTTTATAAATGGAACAAGTACAGGACCAGCACAAGCATCTCCAACAGGATTAACTTATACGCCAACACCAGGAAGTTTAAATAATGGAGATCAAATAACATTAAGAGCTTTTTCATCTTCCGTAACAAGTTGTATAGCAGAGCAAACAATAACAGTTACAGTTCTAGGATTTGTAGGAACAAATACAGTTTCAAATACACAATCTATATGTTCAGGGGACACTCCAGCACAGTTAACAGGAACATCATTAACAGCTTTTCCATCAGGAACTATAACCTATCAATGGCAGAGTAGAATAGGAACGAATACATTTGTAGATATTAGTGGAGGAACTTCTCAAAACTATACCCCATCAGTATTATCATCATCGACAGACTTTAGAAGAGTTGTCATAAATTCTTTCAACAGTGAAAGCTGTGAGGATGTAAGTAATTTTGTTTCCATTACTATATCACCTATACCATCAGCAACTTTAGTAGGAAATAGGATCTCTTGTGTAGGCGATTCAATTGCGTTTACCGCATCTGGAGGAGTTAGCTATGAATTCTTTAGAAATGGAACAAGTTTAGGATCTCCTAGTTCTGTAAATACAATCTCAAGGTCAGATTTACTAAATGGAGATCAGATTACTGTTCAGGTTACTAACTCAGATGGTTGTTCTACTATTTCATCTTCAATTGAGATGAGTATCACAGCAAAACCATCTGCATCTATCTCATCAGGATTAACCTTAGATACTATGTGTTCTGAAGAGTTTCCGATATTTACGGCCGGACCTTTAGTGATTGGATATACCTATGAATTTTTCGTTAACGGTTTAGCTCAAACAGCTGGTGTCTCTTCAAACACATTCAACTCGCTATTAGCTTCAAATACACTTACATTATCTGATAACGATATAATCTTAGTTCGAGTTACTAATGGAGCTACATGTAGTGATTCAGCATCTTTAACCATTCGAGTGAATGGATTGACGGGTGCAAATAGTATCACAGGCTCTCAGACTATTTGTTCTGGTGGTGATCCAACAATACTTAATAGTTTTTCTGATCCAACTGCAGATATAGCCGGATCAACATTAAGTTATCAGTGGCAAAGTAGAACGGGCTCTAACCCTTTTACTGATATATTTGGCGCAACTTCAAATGAATACGATCCGATTCCTTTAACATCAACCACTGCATTTAGACGTTTGGTATTCTCAACTTTTAATAGCGTACAATGTCCAGGAACAAATGATTTAGCAACTTCTAATACAATAACCATTACAGTAGATACGAATGCAGTTCCTGTAATTAGTTTTACTTCAGGTCTTCCATCAAACGTTCTTTGTGAAGGAGATTTGGTTACTTTTGATGCTTTAGGAACTACCGGAGCAGCAACCTATGAATTCTATGTTAATGGGCTACGCGTTCGATCTGCTTCAGCTTCTACTTCTTATACTCCTGTTTTAGGGACGTTAAACGACATGGATGTTATTCTAGTTCGAGCAAACTCTTCCGTTGGTTCATCTTGTTACGCAGAACAAAGTTTAACTATAAGAATAAATGATCAGGTTAATGCGAATACAATTACAGGTATACAAAATGTTTGTGCTGGTAATGTACCGGCATTATTAACTGGATCAACAGTTACTGGTACTCCTTCAATAACATATCAATGGCAAAGCCGTACAGCTACAGACTCATTTAGCGACATAAGTGGAGCTACAAATTTATCCTTCCAACCAGCATCATTACTAGCAACAACAGAATTCAAACGTAATGTGATTTCTACTTTAAATTCTGTTTCTTGTGTCGTAGAAAGTAATACGGTTTCAATTACGGTACAACCCGGACCCGCTCCAACAGCTGTTCTTGTTTCTGATCAAGCAGCAGATACTGCTTGTTCAGGAGAAGTTTTTATTTTCGACGCAAGTGGAAGTACAAGTGCAGTAAGCTACGAGTTCTTCGTTGATGGTATATCTAATGGACCGCCATCCGCTGTCTCTACCATATCTCTTTCATTAACCGACAGTCAAACAGTTCGTGTTGATGTTTTTCCAGCGGCAGGTGGTTTAGGCTGCGCTAGTTCGCAATCAGTTACAGTTCGAATTAATACGATAATAGGTACTAATTCAATCGGTGGTGATCAAACAATATGTAATGGAGAAGACCCAGGTATATTTAGTTCAATCAGCGTTCCAACATCCTCTACAGGATCATTAACTTATCAGTGGCAATCTAAAACTGGAACCGATACTTTTAGCAATATTACTGGCGCTACAGGATTAGTGTTTGATTCAAGTTCCTTGTTTGTTACAACAGTATTTAGAAGATTAGCAATTAGTTCTGCAAACGGTGTTAATTGTTCAGCTGCGAGTAATGTTGTTACGGTAACTGTAGATTCTTCTCCTATTATATCAGGAACATTATCTTCAGATCAACCTTCAGACACAATATGTATGGGAGATCCAGGTTTGATTACATTTACCGTAAATTCTGCAGTAGCTTCTTCAACGGTCTTTTATATAAACAACAGTGTTGTTCAAAGCAGTACTTCTCAAACCTACACAGCATCACAATCTATTTTTTCTGATGGTGATATTGTTAAAACAAGAATAGTAAATGCTTCTGGCTGTTACAGCGAACAAAATATTGTTATTAGCGTGAATGAAGTTACCGCGGGAAGCATCTCGGGAGCGCAATCTGTTTGTGCAGGGACAGCACCAATAACGTTAACTTCTGTTTCATCAGGAACAATCAATGGAGTTGTAATAACTTCTCCAGGTACTGGAAGTTATCAATGGCAAGATTCTCCAGATGGGATAACATGGAATAATATCCTTAGTGCAACTTCAGATAATTATAGTCCTCCCAGTACACTTGTAGATAAATATTATAGAAGATTAACTGTAGGTATTCTTAATGGACTTTCTTGTTCTGTTCCAACAAATAGCTTTTTAGTAACCATCAATGCACTTCCGAATGCTGGTTTATCTGCCAATGCTTCTGCAATTACTGCTCCCGCTACAATGACATCTTGTTTTGGTGAGGAAGTTGATTTTATTGGTACAGGTGGTGTTGAATATGAATTTTTTATTAACGGAGTTTCAGTTCAGTCAAGAAGTACTTCGACTACTTACCTCTCGTCTTTATTATTAGATAGTGATGAAGTTCTGGTTCGTGCATATGATAGTACTTCCGCTTCGGCTTGTTTTGCAGATTCAGGGATTATTGATTTCACAATAGATGCTTTACCAATGCCATCTCTTTCTTCATCTGCATCTAACGACACATTCTGTTCAGGAGATGTCGTTACTTTTACAGCAGGTTCTGGAGGTGTAGCAGCTACTTATGAATTCCGTGTGAACAGTACGTCGTTCCAAAACAGTACAACAAATATATTTGATCCTTCAGATTACAGTCTTACTATAATTGATGGAAGTGAAATAGAAGTTATCGTTTCAACACTTTCAGGTTGTTCAAGTAATGTAAGTGTAATTCTAACTGAAAATGGAATTTCAGATTTCGGAACTATAAGTTCAACTACAGCTACAGTATGTATCAATGAAATTCCAGATCCTATTATAGGTACTACTGCGTCTGCTTCTGGAACAATAACGTATCGATGGCAAAACTCTACAGATAACCTTTCTTATAATGATATAAGCGGTGCAACTTCTTCTACATTTACTCCAACAAGTCCGTTGCTTGTAACAACGTTCTTTAAAAGGTTAACTCAAAGTGAGTTAAATAGTGTTATTTGTGAAGAATCTACATCACCTTTTAGAATATCTGTTTCACCTGTACCAATTCCAAATTTAAATGCTAGCTCCGGTTCTATAACTGCTCCAGCTACTTTAACTCTATGCGATATAACAGCATCTCCTATTTTTGAAGCAACTGGTGGATCATCTTTCGAGTTTTATGTAGACGGTGCTATATTCCAAACAAGATCTGCAGTTAGCACATTTACAGCTACAACTTCGAGTACTTTATTAAATAATAGTAAAGTTTATGTTCGAGTGTTCCAAGATTTAGTTGGAGGATGTTTTACAGATTCTGATGAAATTTCAATTGTAATTACACCCCAACCTACAATTAGCTTGACTAGCGATAAATTTTCCAATACTTTCTGTACAGGCGATGACATCATCATTACTTCAACATCAAGTGTTGCTGGAAGTAACTTTGAGTTCTTTGTAAATGGAACAAGCTACCAGGATTCTACATCAGGCACATTCTCACCGACTTTGAATTCACCTAATGTGATAAACGGAGGTGACTTTATAACAGTAATAGTAACGACCCCTGGCGGATGTAGTGTAACAACAAGCATCACGATGATCGAAAACATCATCACGCCTCCAGCAACTCCCACCACGACAAGTTCAACAATTTGTTCAGGAGATGTACCAGCTGCTATAGTAGGGACAACTGGAAGTGCTTCAGGAACGATTACTTACCAATGGCAGAATTCAACGGATAACATTACGTTTACTAACATAAGCGGAGCAATCTCTTCAACTTATACTGCAACAACTGGAATTACAACTACTACGTACTATCGTCGTCAGACAAACAGTACATTAAACGGAATCGTTTGTTCTGCTCCAAGTGGTTCAGTTCGTGTTGATGTAACAGTTCCACCAATAGGAGGAATAACAGGAACAGCAACATCAGGAAGTGTAACAGGTTCTTCTACATTAACAATTTGTCCAGGAGAGTTAGTAACCTTCTCAGCGACAGGAGGAGCAAGCTATGAGTATACAACTTCAGGCGGAACAGTATTACAAGCACGCTCGACAAGTAACACATATAGTTCAACAACCTTAGTGAACAACGATACGGTTCGAGTAACTGTATTTGATCAAGTAGCTGGAGGATGTTCAAGTGAAACAGAGGTGATTACCATTGTAGATGGATTAGCACCAGCAATCACATTAATAAGCGACCAATTAGCAGATACTTTCTGTACAGGCGATGACATCATCATTACTTCAACATCAAGTGTTGCTGGAAGTAACTTTGAGTTCTTTGTAAATGGAACAAGCTACCAGGATTCT
>JGI20160J14292_10001160_pt1 | contig 22235 bp, 19 predicted proteins | sample COG_10_FD_14292 | JGI IMG/M metagenome (IMG submission 14292) | reverse complement strand
GGATTAATTAGCGTCATTTCTATAACATTAGGTATACCATTTTTATTCACTGACTCATAATTGTTTGCACTAATATGAATGCTTTTTAGTTTAGTTTTTTTTATAAAATTTTTTACTTTTTTCAAATTTTTTTCTAAGTTATGAAACTCAATTACCAATAAATTAATTCTTTTAAAATTTTTGTTAACATCATTTAAAATTTTATACTCATCACCCTCTATATCTATCTTTAAAACAATATCCTTATTATCTGCAATTGCCTCTGTAATAGTAATTTGCTTATTTTTATTTTTATTTTTAAAGACAATTTTTTTTATATAATGTGTGTTTTTTCCATTAAAAAACCTTAAATATTCAAGATATTTAAAAACATCTAAAATTTGATTAAATTTAATTTTCTTAAGAAGTAATAATGATAAAAAGTCTTTTATGAATCTGTTGAACCAAAACTTTTTATCTACCGTATGATCAAATGCTATTATCTTACAATTTTTATTATTCTTTTGAAATTCTCTCTCAAAGCTCCACTCAGACTCAAGTCCACACGATATTATAGCTTTAGTTTTTTTTATTACTCGTTTATCAATTACGTAACCACCATCATGATTTCTTCCCAATCTAATTAAATTAGAAATATTTGTATGATATGGTTTTAAATAACTGGGTATCATATTTGTGAACTTAAACTTTATTTTTTTATTTCTGCTTGGGCCGCTGCTAATCTAGCTATAGGCACCCGATAAGGAGAACAAGATACATAGTTAAGTCCTACTTTTGAGCAAAAATAAATACTTTTTGGATCACCTCCATGTTCTCCACATATACCTAATTTAATATTTTTATTTTGTTTTTTTCCATTNTTTACAGCTATTTCTATTAAATCTTTTACACCTTCATCGATAGACACAAAAGGATCAATTGTAAAAATTTTATTTTCAATATAATCATTTAAAAATTTACCNCTATCATCTCTACTAATTCCAAAAGTTGTTTGAGTTAAATCATTTGTTCCAAAACTAAAAAATTCAGCATGTTTTGCAATATCTTTTGCTTTGATAGCAGCTCTTGGTAATTCAATCATTGTTCCAACTAAAAATTCTATTTTAGTTTTATTTTCATTTTGAACTTTTCTAGCCGTNTTAATTACAAGATCTTTCATTATCTTTATTTCTGCCTCTGTCGAAACAAGTGGTATCATTATTTCTGGAAAAGCAGATTTTTGTTTTGTCTTTTTTAATTCTGATAAAGCTTCAAAAATTGCTCTACACTGCATCTCATAAATCTCGGGAAAAGAAATACCCAACCTACATCCTCTGTGTCCCAACATTGGGTTTTGTTCATGTAATTCTTCNATTCTAGACTCTACTTCCTTAGCATTTGTACCCACAACATTAGCTACCTCCAAAATTTCTTTTTGTGATTTTGGCAAGAACTCATGTAAAGGTGGGTCCAATAATCTAACTGTGACAGGTAAACCACGCATAATTTTAAATATTTCAATGAAATCTTTTTTTTGATGAGGTAATAGTTTTTTAAGAGCTTTTGCTCTATCTTCTTGTGTTTTAGAAAGTATCATCTCTCTAACTGATAAAATTCTTTCTTCATCAAAAAACATATGTTCTGTTCTACAAAGTCCAATTCCTTCAGCACCAAAGTCTCTAGCAGTTTTTGTATCTAGAGGTGTTTCTGAATTTGTTCTAACTTTTAATTTACGAATACTATCAGCCCAACTCATTAACTTTGAAAAATCTCCAGAAATCTCTGGTTTTACTGTTGGTACACTCCCTAAAATAATTCTACCTGTCGACCCATCAATTGTAATAACATCACCTTCTTTAACTTCTTTAGATGAAGTTTTAAAAATTTTTTGTTCATAATTTATGTCAATTTCACTTGAACCAGAAACACAAGGTCTTCCCATTCCTCTTGCAACAACTGCAGCATGACTTGTCATTCCTCCTCTAGCAGTTAATATTCCTTTAGCCGCATGCATGCCTTGAATATCTTCCGGAGATGTTTCTAATCTTACTAATATTACATCTTGCATCATATCATTTAATCTTTCTGCATCTTCAGATGTAAAAACCACTTTTCCACTCGCGGCACCTGGTGAGGCTGGTAAACCATTAGCAATTACCTCTATAGAACTATTTTCATCTAAGGTTGGATGCAATAATGTATCTAGAGAATTGGGATCTATTCTAATTACAGCTTCTTTTTTTGAAATTAGTTTTTCTTTAACCATATCAACAGCAATTTTTACAGCTGATTTTGAAGTTCGTTTTCCAGATCGAGTTTGTAAAATCCAAAGTTTATTATTTTCTACAGTGAACTCTACATCTTGCATATCCTTATAATGTTTTTCTAATTTTTTTAAAATTTTGATTAATTCTGAGAAGACTTTTGGCATAGATTCTTGCATAGATGGTTCTTTTACTTTTGCTTCCAGTCTTGCTTTTTTTGTAATATATTGAGGTGTTCTTGTACCAGCAACCACATCTTCTCCCTGCGCATTAATCAAATATTCACCATAAATATCATTTGAGCCATCAGAAGGATTTCTTGTGAACACAACACCTGTAGCACAATCATTTCCCATATTACCAAAAACCATAGACTGAACATTAACAGCTGTTCCCCACTCAGATGGAATTTGATTTAATTTTCTATAAACTTTTGCTCTATTACTTTCCCAAGATAAAAATACTGCACTTATTGCTCCAAGTAATTGTTGATAAACATCTTGAGGAAAATCTTTTTTTGTTTTTACTTTAACAGTGTTTTTAAAATCTTTAATTAGTCCATCCCAATCATCTTCATCTAAATCAGTATCTAGTAAAACACCTTTTGTTAATTTATAATTTTCAATTAATTCTTCAAAATGATAACTTTCAACACCCATAACCACATTTGCATACATTTGAATAAATCTTCTGTAACTATCTTTTGCAAATCTTCCATTTGATGTTTTAATTGCTAAAGCATCTACAGTTTTGTCATTAAGACCAAGATTTAAAATTGTGTCCATCATACCAGGCATTGAAACTCTAGCTCCAGATCTCACAGATAAAAGGAGGGGATTTTTTAAATCTCCAAATTTTTTAGATACATCTTTTTCTATAAACTTTAGTTCTTTTTTAATCTGATTAATTAATTTCGAATTTAACTTTTTTTTATTTTTATAAAATATTTCACAAACTTCTGTGGAAATTGTAAATCCAGGTGGAACTGGTAGACCCATTTTTCCCATTTCTGATAAATTTGCACCTTTTCCTCCTAAAAAATTTTTGGGATTCTTAATTTTTTTAGACTCTTTGGATTTAAAATTTAAAATTAATTTATTCATTAGCTGTATTTAATAATTGAAAATTTATAAAATTTTGAAACGTTTTACATAACATATTAATAAGTTCCAATCTGTTTTTTCTTAAAGTTTCATTATCTTCGTTCACTTGAACATTGTCAAAAAACTCAAATACTTCCTTTTTAGCTCCAGCTAAAATTAATAAAGATTGTTCATAGTTTTCATCATTATTGATGTTTGAATAATACTTTTTAATCTCACTAATTTTCTTGTATAAATTCTTCTCAAATTCAGTTTTAAAAATGCCAGGATCGGTTGTATTTGTTATTTCAACTTTCTTATTTTTCATTTCGCTAAGCAATATATTTGATGCTCTTTTGTAACTCGAGGAAATATCAATTCCTACCTGATTGTTAATAATTTTGTTTAGACTTTTAGCTTTTTCAAAAGAAGAAAATAATTTATTAAGTGAAAAAGTTGAAACTGATGCATCAATTATATCTAAGCGTATTTGTTTTTCCTTTAAATAGTATTTAAATCTATCTTTTAAAAAGTTATATAGTTCTTTCTGAACATCTTTATTAATAAGTTTATGTCCTTGATTTTGATACAAACTTGAAGAGTAGTTTAATAAATCATTTACTTTTAAATCTTTTTTATTTTCTATTATTGTTCTAATAATACCAAGTGCCATTCTTCTTAATGCAAATGGATCTTTTGAACTTGAAGGTTTCTCATTAATACCAAAAAAACCAACCAAGGTATCAATCTTATCTGTTATTGATAATGCGACGCTAAAAGATTTTTTTGGAACTAATGAATTTAAGCCAATAGGTAAATATTGTTCAGATATTGCTAAAGATATATCTTTGTCAAACCCTTGGTGAGCTGCAAAATATCCACCCAAAATACCCTGGAGTTCTGGAAATTCTCCAACTAGATCAGAAGTTAAATCTGTTTTACAAATTGAGGCTGACAGTTCAACTTTTTCTTTACTTATTAATAATTCATCAGAAATCATTCCACCTAAGTTTCTCATCCGTTGGACTTTATCGAAATAAGATCCCAATCCATTAAAAAAATTCATAAGCTTTAATTCTGATACTTTTTTTACTAAATTTTGAGTTTTATCTTTGTTCCAAAAAAATTCTGCATCAGCAAGTCTGGCCTCAACAACTCTTTCGTTTCCAATTTTTATTAATCCTTTTTGGTCTTTTTTATTTGCGACAATTAAAAATTCATTAGTTATTTTACCTTTATTATCAAAGGTTGGAAAATATTTTTGGTGTGATTGCATAGTTAAGGTTAAAATTTCATTTGGAATAGATAAGAATCTTTTATCAAAATTACACAATAAAATGTTTGGGTTATCCACTAAATTTACTACTTCATCAAATAATCTGAGATTATCTTTAATCACCAATTTTCTTTTACTTAATATTTTTGAAAATTCTCTATTTATTAATTCCATCCTTTTATCTTGATCAACAAGTGTTCCTTGTTTTTTAAAATATTTTTCATAAGATTTAAAATTTATAAAATTCTTTTTTTTTTCCTCAAAATCTTTATCAACAAAAGTTGAATTTGAGGAATGTAAATGATGAAATTTAAAATTAATTCCTTTATTATCAAACACTGATAAAATTGATTTTAATGGTCTTCCCCAATTGAGATCAAATTCTCCCCATTTCATTGATTTTTTCCATTGATAACTTTCAAGTAATTTTGGGATAAACTCTATTAATAAATCATTAGTTTTTAATGATTTGGATTTTGTTTTATAAAAATAAAATTCACCTTTTTCAGTTTTATTTTTAAATAGATCTTTTTTTTCTATATTATTAGATCTTATAAAACCTTCCAGTGCCTGTTCAGGAGCACTAACTTTCGGTCCTTTTATTTCCTCAGATGATATTTTAATCTCTTTATCTAAGCCTTCAAAAACTATTATTAATCTATTTGGTGTCGATAATGAAAAACTTTTTTTTGATTTTATGGATTTTTCTAAAAAAAATTTTTGAAATTCTTCTAAAAGTTTAACTCGCAAATTTTTTTGAAGTCCTGCTGGAATTTCTTCACTAAATAACTCTAAAAAAAATTCTGCCATTTTAAATTTGGGTATCAATCCATATTGCGGCAGCTAGCTTTGTAATTTCCCTTATTCTTCCAATGTACTCTGCTCTTTGAGCAACGCTAATTGCTCCTCTAGCATCAAGTATATTGAATACATGGCTTGCTTTTAAACATTGATCGTAAGCTGGTAAAGAAATTTTTTTTTCAACTAGTGACTTGGCTTCACTTTCAAACATATCAAACATCTTAAATAGGTTTTTTGTATTAGCATGTTCAAAATTATATGCAGAAAATTCTTTCTCTGATTGATGAAAAACTTCTCGGTATTCAATATTTTCATTATTCCAAATTAAATCATAAACATTCTTTTTTTCTTGAGTGAACATACAAATTCTTTCTAAGCCATATGTTATTTCTACTGAAACTGGCTTACATTCAAAGCCAGCCATTTGTTGAAAGTATGTGAATTGAGTTATTTCCATTCCATCACACCACACTTCCCAACCAAGACCAGCAGCGCCTAAGGTTGGACTTTCCCAATCATCTTCAACAAATCTTATGTCATGATTTTTATGATCAATACCAATTACTGATAAACTATTTAAGTATAGTTTTTTTATATTTGTAGGAGAGGGTTTTATAATTACTTGAAACTGATAATAATGTTGAAGTCTATTTGGATTATCTCCATACCTTCCATCTGATGGTCTCCTTGAGGGTTGTACGTAAGCAGCTTTCCAAGGTTTAGGTCCTAGTGATCTTAGAGTGGTTGCTGGATGGAAAGTTCCAGCTCCAACCTCCATATCGTAAGGTTGTAAAATTACACAACCATGTTTACTCCAAAACTTTTGCAAGTTTAAAATAGTATCTTGAAAAGTTTGAAACTTTTGTTTTTTTTTAGTATCTTTAGAGACCATATCTTTGCCAGACTGATTTTTCATCTAGTATGTTTGCTAACTGATCCAAGTGATCATTTGATGATGATAATTTTTTACTTAACCAGCCTTTTGATTTTTCAAATTTTTTAATTACTACATCTTCTCCAAATTTTTCCTTTAATATTTGATTAGCGTCTCCAACTTCATCAATTAAACCAAGATCTTTAGCTTTACTACCAGACCAAAACTCTCCTGAAAAAAGTTCTACCTCTGTTTTTTTTAGTTTTGAACCTCTGCTTTTTTCAACAACATTAATAAAATCTTCGTGTAAATCTAATTGAATATTTTTTAATCTTTCTATATCTTCTTTTTTTTCATCAAGAAAAGGGTCAAGAGTACTTTTGTTTTTACCAGCAGTGTGAACTCTTCTTTCAACTCCAATTTTTTTTATTAACTCGGTAAAGCCAAATGAGGAATATATAACCCCTATAGAGCCAATTATCGAACTTGAATTTGCATATATTTCATCGCCTGCACATGCAATTAAATATCCCCCTGATGCTGCAACATCTTCAGCAAAAACAATAACTTTTTTTTTATTTTTTTTCGCTTGCTGTCTTATGAAGTTATAGATTAAATGTGATTGAACTGGAGACCCACCTGGTGAATTTATAGTAATAGCAACACATGGTGCTTTTTTTAATGCAAAAGCTTTTAAAATAATCTCTTCTTGACCCGAAAAATCTATTCCTTGCTTAAACTTTCCAACATTTCCAATAACTCCACTTAATTTAATGTGTGGGATAATTTTTTTCTTTTTAAAAAAAGAGAACATTTTTAATCTTTATAGAATTTTTAATTGAATATAAAGACACCTTATAATTGAAGATTTAGGTGCGTCAATTGATAAGTAATAAATATAAACTTATTATACTACTTTGTTCACATATATGGGAACTGTCATACAGCTCAAAAACCAAATTAATAATTCTTACTTTCAGCTAAAAGACTCAGTTGAGAATAGATTGTTATTAGTTGAAGAAAAAATTAAACTAAAATTATCAAGCGATGTTGAGTTGGTTCAAAAAATGACTGACTATCATCTTGATACAGGGGGCAAAAGATTGAGGGCTTTGCTCACTTTAGGTTCTGCTAAAATGTGTGGTTACTCAAAAGGTACAAGAGATATAAATTTAGCTGCTTGTGTTGAGTTAATCCATTCTGCAACACTAATGCATGATGATGTTATAGATAATGGCTCTTTAAGAAGAGGAAAAAAAACAATAAACAAAATTTGGGATAATCATTCATCTGTATTAGTTGGAGACTATTTATTAAGTAGATGTTTTGAAATGATGGTTGAAGATGGAAACTTAGAAGTTTTAAAATTATTATCATCAACATCTTCAAAGATTGCTCAAGGGGAAGTATTGCAACTTCAACACCAAGGTGAAGTTGACATGTTAGAGGAAACATATCTTAAAATTATATCAGCGAAGACTGCGGAATTATTTGCTGCAGCAACAAAAGTTGGAGCAATTTTATCTGATATGAAAAATAAAGAAAAGGAAGCGCTAGAATTTTATGGTAGAAACCTTGGTTTAACATTTCAAATTGCAGATGATACTTTAGATTATAACTCAGAGTTAAAATTATTTGGAAAAAAAATAGGTAAGGATTTTTATGAAGGTAAGATTACACTTCCTATAATTTTATTATTTCAAAAAGCAGATAATAACGAGAAAGAAAAACTAAAAGAAGTTTTTTTAAAAAAAATAAGAGATGAAAATGACTTAAATTATACTTTATCTTTAATTAAAAAATATGATGTAATCAAAGCATGCTATCAAAAAGCTCAACATTATATTAATCTAGCTTCTAATTCGCTATCAGTCTTCAAAGATTGTGAAGAAAAAAATATTCTTGAAAATTTAACATCTTTTAGTTTATCAAGGAATTTTTAAGGACTTAAAAGATTTTTAATCCACTTATTATTTTTATCTAAAATATATTTTAATCTTTCATGAATTCTGTTGTCCCCATCTAACCAAAATTCAATACTTGATGGTTTTAGAATCCAACCAGACCAGTGATCAGGTCTAGGTACCTTGTCCTTATCATTATATTTCTTCTTAAAATTTTCCAAAGAATTTAAAAGTTCATCTCTATTTTTTAAAATACTACTTTGTTTAGATGCCCAAGCACCTATTCTACTTTCATATTCTCTAGTGTTATAATAATCATCTGCTGTTTTATCGTCTACTAACTGTAAAGTTCCCACAATTCTTATTTGTCTCAATAAACTTTTCCAATGGAAACACATTGATGCAGTTGGATTATCTTTTAATTCATTTCCTTTTTGACTATTTAAATTTGTATAAAAAACAAATCCATTTCTATCAAAATCTTTGAGCAGAACCATTCTTACAGATGGAACACCAGATTTACTAGCAGTTGCTAAAGCTAAAGCATTGGGGTCATTTATTTCTTTCTTTTTAGCCTCCCCAAACCATTTTTCAAATAGCTCGTACGGATCATCAAGATCTAAAAAGCATTTATTAAGCCCTAATGAGTTTTTTTGATTCATAATTTAAACAAAATAATCTATATAATATAAATAATGTCATTTAATACTTTTGGAAAGTTTTTTCGTTTCACTACATGGGGGGAGTCACATGGTCCTGCAATTGGTTGTATAATTGATGGGTGTCCACCATTAATTCAGCTAAAAGAGCAAGATATTCAAAAAGAACTAGATAAAAGAAAGCCAGGTCAATCTAAATTTACAACTCAAAGAAAAGAGAGTGACAAAGTTCAGATTCTTTCAGGTGTTTTTGAGGGCAAAACGACCGGAACACCTATTTCTTTAATAATTTACAATGAAGACATGCGTTCAAAAGATTATAAAGAAATTAAAGATAAGTTTCGACCAGGTCATGCTGACTATACTTATTTTAAAAAATATGGGATTCGGGATTACAGAGGTGGAGGAAGATCCTCTGCTAGAGAAACTGCTGCTCGAGTCGCTGCAGGAGCGGTTGCAAAAAAAGTTTTAGAAAAAAAATTAGGAAAAAAATTTAATCTTTCTGGAGCAGTAACTCAGCTTGGAATTCTTGGCTGTGACACAACTAAATGGAATAATAAAATAATAAATAAAAATCCATTTTTTTGCCCAGATAAATCAATGATAAAGATATGGGAAAAATATCTTTTAAGTGTGAGAAAAGCAGGATCTTCATGTGGGGCCATAATTGAGGTAAGAGCCAAAGGTGTTCCAGCAGGTTTGGGTGCACCAATTTACTCAAAATTAGATTCTGATATTGCTTCAGCTATGATGAGTATTAACGCTGTTAAAGGTGTAAATATTGGTTCAGGAATGAATTCTGCACAATTAACTGGGGAAGAAAACTCAGATGAAATTTCACTAAACAAAAAAAAATTGAATTTTAATTCTAATAATGCAGGAGGAATACTCGGAGGAATTTCTTCAGGGCAAGAAATAATTGTGTCATTTGCTGTTAAACCAACATCATCAATTTTAAAAAGTAGAAAACAATAAATAAATTTGGAAAAAATACCACTATATCAGTCAAAGGAAGACATGATCCTTGTGTAGGAATAAGGGCAGTGCCTGTTGGTGAAGCCATGCTCTCATGTGTTTTGTTAGATCATTATTTGATGAACAAAGCTCAATGTGATTAATTTAATTATTTTTGTTTTTGCAAAATAATATTTGAATTTAATACATCCAAAACTTTTTCCTCAATTGAAGCAGAATCTAGATTTGCAGTTTTATACATATTGCTTGGTGTATCTTGGTCAATAAAAATATCTGGAAGCTTCATGGATCTAAATTTTAAATTAGAATCCATAAGGCCTTTTTTTGTTAAAAAATCTATAACATGGGAACCAAAACCACCGATGGAACCTTCTTCTATAGTTATTATTGCTTCATGAGTAGTGGCTAACTGCCAAATTAAATTTTCATCTAAAGGTTTTGCAAATCTTGCATCTACTATTGTAATATTAACTCCCTTTTTTTTTAAACTATCAGCTGCTTTTAAAGTTTCATTTAATCTTGCACCAAAGTTTAGAATTGCTAATTTCTTACCCTCTTGAATAATTTTAGATTTTCCTATTTCCAACTTCTCATTAATTGAAGGTAATGCCACTCCAATACCAGTACCTCTAGGATATCTAAATGCACTAGGTCTATCATTTATTTCGGTTGAGGTATTAATCATTCTTACCAATTCAGCTTCATCACTTGCAGCCATTACAACAAAATTAGGCAGTGTTGCTAAATAAGTTATATCAAAACTTCCCGCATGTGTGGGTCCATCTGCACCAACTAATCCTGCTCTATCTATAGCAAATCTTACTGGTAAACTCTGAATTGCAACATCATGAACTACTTGATCGTATGCTCTCTGTAAAAAAGTAGAATAAATAGTTGCGTAAGGTTTGTAATTTTCAGTTGCTAAACCAGCTGCAAATGTAACAGCATGTTGTTCTGCAATTCCAACATCAAAAGTTCTTTCTGGAAATTCTTTTCGAAAGGCATCCAGACCTGTTCCATCAGGCATAGCTGCTGTAATAGCAATTATTTTACTATCTTTTTTAGCGTGTTGAATTAAAGTATTTGCAAAAACTTTTGTATATGAGGGTAATTCACTTGTGTTTTTTATTTGTTGGCCAGTCTGAACGTTAAATTTTGATACTCCATGATAATTATCTTTTGCCTTTTCTGCAAAGGAATAGCCTTTTCCTTTTTTTGTTTTAATATGAATTAAGATAGGTCCTTGATGTTTAGAGTCTCTAGCATTTTTTAAGATTGGTATTAATGAATTTAAATCATGTCCATCTATAGGTCCTATATAATAGAATCCAAGTGAACTAAACAAAGTTCCACCTGTTACTGCAGATCTTAACAGGTCTTCAGCTTTACCAGCTCTTGCACTAAATCGTTTTGAAAATGCAGATGTAATCAATTTTATTGTTTCTCTTAAACTAAAATAAATTTTTCCTGAAAAAATTTTAGCTAAATAAGTGCTCATTGCACCAACTGGTCTAGCAATTGACATATCGTTGTCATTCAATATTACAATCATTTTAGTCTTAGAAGCTCCTGCATTATTCATTGCCTCATAAGCCATACCAGCACTAATAGCTCCATCACCTATGACTGCTACAACATTTTCTGATTTATTGGATAGTTTGTTTGCTTCCGCTATACCTAAAGCTGAAGATATTGAAGTAGAACTATGAGCAGCACCGAATGGATCGTATTCACTTTCCAAACGTTTTGTAAAACCAGAAAGTCCATTACCTTGTCTTAGAGTTCTAATTTTATCTTTTCTACCTGTTAAAATTTTATGTGGATAACATTGATGGCCAACATCCCATATTAATTTATCATTAGGGGTATTAAAGATATAATGTAGAGCAACAGTTAATTCTACTACACCAAGGCTTGCTCCTAAATGACCTCCGGTAACTGATACAGCATCAACCATTTCCTCTCTTAGTTCATCAGCCACTTTCTGTAATTGAGACTCAGGTATTTTTTTTAAATCTGATGGGAAATTAATTTGATTTAAATAATTGTATTTTTTTGTCATTTATTTCTATTTAAAATATAATCTAATGTTTCAGATAAATTTTTTGATTTTGAACCATATTTTTTTAATTTATTATTTATTTTTAAAATTATCTTATGTGCATATTTAATAGTATTTTTGTATCCTAGTAAACTAATTAGAGTTGCTTTACCCTTTTTTTTGTCTTTTCCAGTTTTCTTTCCAGCAACTAATGAATTTCCTCTATGATCTATTAAATCATCAGCAACTTGAAATAATAATCCAATATCTGCACCTATATCTTCAAATTTCTTAATATCTTTTTTATTTTTTTTTATAATCAAAGGAGCAACACAACAAAAACTAAAAAGTTTTCCAGTTTTTTTAATTTCCATTTCTATAATTTTTTTTTTTGTTATTTTCTTATGTTCATAACTTAAATCTAAATATTGGCCTCCTGCAATTCCCAAATGCCCTGAGCATTCTGAAATTTTATTAATTAAGTCAATTTTTATTTTTTCATTAANATCTAAAACTTTGTGACTTAAAATTTCGAAAGCCATAGTTAAAAGTGAGTTACCAGCTAAAACTGCTGTGGACTCTCCAAATTTTACATGCGCTGATGGTTTACCTCTCCTTAATTTGTCGTTATCCATACAGGGCAGATCATCATGTATTAATGAGTATGCATGTATGCATTCGACTGCAGCACCTATTGCGATTAATGATTTNTAATTTAATTTAAAAATTGATCCAATATCAATTAAAATTTTAGATCTTATTTTTTTACCACCTGAGAACAATCCATACCGCATAGGGATAATTAATTCTGATTTTTTTTGCTTTTTAATAAATTTTTCCAAAAAAATATTTGTATCTTTAGCAATTTTATTTAATTTTTTTTGCATTTTTTTTTAAATTTATTTTTGATATACTTTCCTTAGTCATTTCATTAATGTCTTTAATGTTTTTTTGAAATTTCTTTTCAATTATATTGTTAAGTTTAATTAAATTTTGATATTTTTCTAAAGAATTTTCTAGGTCTTTTTGATTTTCTAAATCTTTTATCATTTTATTGGCCTCTAAAGTTAATTCCTCAAGAGATAAGGAGTTATAATCATTTGGTAAATTTTTATCTTTCATATAATACTCTCAAATAATACATGAAAATTAATCTTGCAAATATTAAAAAAGCGAAAAATCTACTTATTAAAAGTGAGTGTATAGCTATACCAACAGAAACTGTTTATGGATTAGCGGGAAATGCTTATTCTGATCGTGCGTGTAAGAAAATATTTAAATTGAAAAAAAGACCGAAAAATAACCCTCTTATTGTTCATTACTATGATTTTAAAGAATTAAAAAAAGATTGCAATTTTGATGAACGTTTTATCAGGTTATATAAACAATTTTGTCCTGGACCCTTAACATTCGTTCTTAATAAAAAGAAACACTCAAATATTTCAAAAATTGTGACTAATAAAAAAAATTCACTCGCAGTGAGATTTCCAAAACACCCTGTTACAAGAAATTTATTAAAAAATCTTAAATTTCCTCTAGCAGCACCTAGTGCGAATATTTCCTCAAGAGTAAGTGCTGTAACTTCTGCGGATGTAAAAGAAGACTTTGGAAAAAAAATAAAATATATACTTGAGGGAGGAAAATCTCCAATTGGTGTAGAGTCAACAATAATTGATCTTCGAAAGAGACCAAAAATTTTAAGATTAGGTGGTTTAGATACAAAAACTATAGAAAGGGTATTAAAAAAAAAAATATCACTTTATATTAATCCTTCTAAAATTTCTGCACCTGGTCAATTTAAAGTTCATTATTCACCCGGTATTCCAATTAGACTTAATGTAAAAAAAATCAAAAAAGAAGAGGCTTATTTGTTAATTAGAAAACAAAGAATAAATAAATCAAATTATTACTTTTTATCAAAAAATGGTAACTTAAAAGAAGCTGCTAAAAACCTTTATAGTACTTTAAGAAAAATAAAAAAAAGTAAATACAAGTCTATAGCTGTAAGTAAAATTCCTAACAAAGGATTGGGTAAAACTATTAACGATCGATTATTGAGAGCATCAAAATTTTAATGCAAAATCCACTTGAAGTAATTAATTTATCTAAAAGTTATAATGCTAAAGAAGCTGTTAAAGATATTTCCTTTAAAATAAATAGAAATGAAATTATTGGAATTCTTGGACCAAATGGTTGTGGTAAAACCACTACTATTGGCATGATTTTAGGTTTACTTAAGCCTTCGCAAGGTAAAGTTCTAATTAATGGTATCGAGATAGAAAACAATAGAGTAGATTTATTAAATAAATTAAATTTTATCTCACCATATATTGAATTGCCAAAAAAATTAACTGTTAGACAAAATTTAGAGGTATATGGAAGATTGTATGATATTAAAAATTTAAAAGGAAAAATTGACTATCTTTGTGAAAAATTAAGACTTAATGAATTAATAAATAAAATTACAGGAGAGCTTTCTTCTGGACAAAAAAACAAAGTTAGTTTAGCTAAATCTATAATTAATGATCCCACAGTTTTACTTCTAGATGAACCAACAGCATCTCTTGATCCTGAAACTGGTGATTTTGTAAGAAATTTTTTAGAAGAATATCAAAAAGAGAACCAGACCTCAATACTGCTTGCCTCTCATAACATGATAGAAGTGGAGAGACTGTGTTCTTCTGTGTTAATGATGAATAATGGGTCAATTATCGATAAAGGAAGCCCTGAAGAGTTAATTGAAAAACATGGTAGAAAAAATATGGAAGAAGTTTTTTTAAAACTCACAAGAAAAATCTTATGAATTTAAATAAAATGTATGGTCTTTATTTAAGGCACTTTTATCTTATTAAAAGTTCTTTACCAAGAGTACTAGATTTAATTTATTGGCCTACAATACAAATAATTCTTTGGGGATTTATCTCAAAATTTTTTTCAATTTATAGTGATTATTATTCTAACACTCTAGGAGTAATTCTTACATGTGCAATCCTTTATGATATTCTTTTTAGATCTAGCATAAGTTTCAATATGCTTTTCTTAGAAGAAATATGGAGCAGAAACTTTACTAATTTATTTATCGCACCTTTAAAACTTAGAGAAATAATTACATCACTAATTTTTACTGCTTTAATAAGAACTTTAATAGGATTGGTTCCTGCCATTATTTTAACTTCTCCTTTATTTGGTGTTTCAATTATAAAATTAGGTTTTCCTCTGCTTCTTCTATTTCTAAGTCTATATATTTTTGGAATAACTCTTGGTTTATTTGTAAGCGCTGGTCTTATAAGATTTGGCCCATCATTTGAAAATATTGCTTGGTCATCTTTATTTTTACTTGCTCCATTAGGCTGTATATATTATCCAATAGAAATTCTTCCTAATTTTTTTCAAATAATAGCAAAAGGATTGCCTTTGGTTTATATCTTCGATGAGACTAGAAATATTCTTTTGAATGATTTTATAAATTATGAAAATTTAAAGACAGCCTTTATGTTAAATGTTGTTTATTTAACTTTTGGAATATTTTTGTTTTATTTCTCTTTTTTAAGGGCTCGTATTAAAGGAACTCTAATAAATATGGGTGAATAATTGGTGCGCCTGCTAGGAGTCGAACCCAGAACCTCCTGATCCGAAGTCAGGCGCTCTATCCAGTTGAGCTACAAGCGCATATAATATTAATATACCATTTTATGGAAAAAAAAATAAGTTTGATTGTAGATGAGAGTAGTGAAAATCTTAGAGTTGATGTTTTTATCAATAATAAAGAAAGCAATATAAGTAGAACCAGAATAAAAAATTTAATTTTAAATAAAAAATTAAAGATAAATAATAAGATTATTTACGATCCATCAAAAAAAATTTCTAAAAATGATAATATAGATTTAATAATACCTGAGCCAAAAAAAGCTTCTCTCAAACCATATAAATTTAAATTAGATATTATTTTTGAAGATGAAGATTTAATTATTTTGAATAAACCAGCTGGTATTGTTATGCACCCAGGTGCAGGAAATTTTGATAATACAATTGTAAATGCCTTAATAAATTATGATAAAAACTCATTATCAAATATTGGTGATGAGCTAAGACCAGGAATAGTGCACCGTATTGATAAAAATACATCAGGCTTAGTTGTAATTGCAAAAAATAATGAAACCCATGAACATCTCTCAGATCAATTTAACAAACACACTATCACCAGAGTTTATCAGCTGTTAATATGGGGAAAAGTTAGACCTTCAAAAGGAAAAATTGAAACTTTAATAACAAGAAGTTCAAAAAATAGACAAATGATGGAAGTAAGTCTAACAAAAGGAAAAAGGGCAATCACTAATTATAAGACTATAGAGATTTTTGAAAACAAAAATACTCCAACTTTAAGTTTATTAGAATGCAAACTTGAAACTGGCAGAACACATCAAATAAGAGTACATATGAACTATTTAGGTAATAGTATTGTTGGAGATGATAAATATAAAAAAAGATTTAAAAAAATTAAAAATATTGACCCTGAGTTGGAAAATAATCTGATTAATCTTAATAGGCAATTTCTTCATGCTAAAACTATCGGGTTTATTCATCCAAAAATAAATAAAGAAATGATTTTTAACTCAATTTTGCCACAAGAACTTGAGATAATTTTAAAAATGTTAAGAAATACTAATAAATAAATTATTGAAAAAAATAAATTATTAATTAAATAAACCGATTATGAACAGTACTATAAATAATAATCTTCCAGCCCTAAGTAATGAAGGTGGTTTATCAGCTTACTTAGAGCAGATTAAAAAATTTCCAATGTTAGATGCTGAAGAAGAGTACATGCTAGCAAAAAATTGGAAGACTACAGGTAATATTAAAGCTGCAGAAAAATTAGTTACAAGTCATTTAAGATTGGTTGCAAAAATTGCGATGGGATACAAGGGTTACGGATTACCTGTTAATGAAATGATATCTGAAGGAAATATTGGTTTGATGCAAGCTGTAAAAAAATTTGAACCTGAAAAAGGTTTCAGACTTGCTACATATGCAATGTGGTGGATAAAAGCTTCAATACAAGAATATATTTTAAGATCTTGGAGCTTAGTAAAAATTGGTACTACTACTGCTCAAAAAAAATTATTTTTTAACCTTAAAAAGTTAAAAAATCAAATAGCACCTCAGACAGAGGGTGACCTAAGAAATGAACACGTAAATGAAATTGCAAATAAACTTGATGTAAGTAAAGAAGAAGTTGTCTCAATGAATCGAAGATTGTCAGGTAAAGAATTTTCACTAAATGCTCCAGTTGGTGAAGATGGCGACGAATGGCAAGATTGGTTAGTCGATAAAGAATTAGACCACGATCTTAAGTTTGCACATCAAGAAGAAATGGAGCAAAGAAAAGATTTGTTAAAAAACTCTATTAAAGTTTTGAATGATAGAGAAAGGGAAATTTTATACTCAAGAAGATTAAATGATAACCCAACTACTCTAGAAGATCTAAGTAAAAAATATCAAATTAGTAGAGAGAGGGTTAGGCAAATTGAAAATAAAGCTTTTGAAAAACTTCAAAAGCATATGTTGTTACTAGCAAAATCTAAGAACTTATTACCTGTAAATTAAACCTCAAAAGGATTTTCAATCAATATTGTATCATCTCGCTCTGGACTTGTGGAAACACTTGATATTTTAGTTCCAATAAAATCTTCAACAGCATAAATATAATTTTTTGCATTTTCAGGAAGCTCATCTATATTCTTAATTCCACTGGTAGATTTTTTCCATCCTGGAAAAGTTTTATAGATTGGTTTAATTTTCATTTGATCTTCTACAGCGGCTGGCAAGTAATCAATTTTTTTTCCATCTAAATCATATTGTATACACATCTTTATTTCATCTAATTCATCTAAAACATCTAATTTTGTAAGTGCAATTCCATCAATTCCAGAAATTTTTATAGTTTGTCTCACTAAAACTCCATCAAACCATCCACATCTTCTTTTTCGACTTGTGACTGTTCCAAATTCTTTACCTCTGGTGCCAAGTAATTCTCCAATATCATCATTTAATTCTGTTGGAAAAGGTCCTTCACCTACTCTTGTTGTGTAAGCTTTGGTAATTCCCAAAACATAATTTATTGAATTAGGTCCACAACCAGAGCCAGTTGCTGCACTTGAGGCAACAGTATTAGATGAAGTGACAAATGGGTACGTTCCATGATCAACATCCAATAAAATTCCTTGTGCTCCCTCAAATAATATTCTTTTTTTCTGTTTTTTAAATTCATCAATTTTTAACCATACTGGCTGTGAAAACTTTAAAATTTCAGGAGCAATTTTTAATAAATCATCTTTTAATTTATCTTTTTCAAAGATTTTTTTTCCTAATCCTTTTCTAATAGCATTGTGATGCAATAAAACAGATACCAATCTTTGATCTAGATTTTTTTCTGATCTTAAATCCATTACACGTATTGATCTTCTACCTACTTTGTCTTCATAGGCAGGACCAATTCCTCTTCGAGTTGTTCCAATTTTTTCTTTACCAGCGGAGTCTTCTCTTATTTCGTCCATTTCTCTATGAAAAGGCAATATCAAATTAGCAGATTCGGAAATAATAAAATTATCAACTTCAACTTTTACCCCTTTTAATTTAATTTCATTTATTTCATCTAATAAAGCCCAGGGATCAACAACAACTCCATTTCCAATTATAGAAATTTTATTTTTTCTAACTATTCCAGATGGAAGTAATCTAAGCTTATAAGTTATTCCATCTATTACCAAGGTATGGCCAGCATTGTGACCACCTTGAAATCTAACAACAACATCCGCTTGCTCTGAAAGCCAGTCAACTATTTTTCCTTTTCCTTCATCTCCCCACTGAGAGCCAACAACAACAATATTTTTCATTAATTAAACTTTTTATTTATTCTTATTGAATTTAGATGATTAATTGGACCATGACCTTTTCCATAATTTGGATTAGTTAATATTGCAGAATTTACATATTTAATTCCAAGGTCACAAGCATTCTTAATACTTTTTCCACATGAATAAAAAGTTGTTATTGCACTTGATAAAGTACATCCTGTACCATGAGTATTTCTTGTATTATACCTCAAATTAACAAAAACTTTAAAATCACGTTTATTTAAAAAAATATCCTCTACTTTTTTTGATTTTAAGTGTCCACCTTTGATCAATACATTTTTAGCACCTAATTTTATCAACTCATTCGCAGCAAAAATCATGTCTTCTTTATTTTTAATTTTAACCCCTGTTAAATATTCTGCCTCAGGAATGTTGGGTGTTATTAGAGAAACTCTTTTAATAAGTTTTTCTTTAATAATTTTAATTGCTTTATTATCAATTAATTTAGTTCCATCTTTTGCTACCATTACTGGATCTAATATTATTTTTTTAACTTTGATTTGTTTTAAAGATTGAATTACTTTTTCGACTACTTTAGATGTGTAGCATTCCAATTTTAATAGCATCAGGCTTTATATCATTAGAAGTAAAAATAATTTTTTTTGATCTCATTTTCAGGAATGGGAATAACTGATTTTACACCTTTTGTATTTTGAACTGTCACAGCAGTTATGGCGGTCATTGCATAAGATCCAAGACTTGTTAGTGTTTTTATATCAGCTTGAATTCCAGCTCCACCAGATGAGTCTGAACCAGCTATAATCAAAATTTTAGATTTAGGTTTCAATTTATTTTATAGTTCTAGAAATTATTTTAATACATTTTTTTAGTAACACTTTATTTTTACTTTCACCCATTATTCTAATTTTTGGCTCTGTTCCAGATTTTCTAACTAGAATTCTTCCTTGTCCTTTAATTAAATCGTTAGCTTTTTTAATTGATTTTTTAACCGAAGGTTTTTTCAATGTTGTTTCATCATTGATTTTGATGTTTTTCAAAATTTGTGGAATTTTTTCAAACACATTAAATAGATTGCTGGCTTTAATCTTGTTATTTAACGCTTGGACAACTTCTAAAGCAACAAGAAGTCCATCACCAGTTGTTGCAAATTTTCCAAGAATTATATGTCCTGACTGTTCACCACCTAAATTAAATTGTTTCTTCTGCATCACTTCTTTAACGTATCTATCACCAACATTTGCTCGAATAAATTTAATCCCTTTGTTTTTAAAAAAAGTTTCTAAGCCATAATTAGACATTAAAGTTCCAACAACGCCACCTCTAAGTATTTTTTTCTTTTTCCACTGAAGGGCAAGTGCTGCTATTATTTGATCACCATCAATTATTGAGCCTTTCTCATCGCACATTATTACTCTATCAGCATCTCCATCTAAAGAAATGCCAAGATCTGCACTATATTTTTTTACATATCTTTGTAATTTGCTTGGGAAAGTTGAGCCGCAATTTTCATTGATATTAAACCCATTGGGCTTGTTTCCTATTAATATTAATTTTGCACCTAGTGATTTTATCAATTTTGGAGCAGATTTATAACCTGCTCCATTAGCACAATCTAAAACTATTTTTATATTCTTTAATTTTAATTTTTTAGGAATTTTTTTTTTAAGAATCTTAATGTACTCATCATTTCCTGTTTCTAGTCTTTTCACTCTACCTAAAAATTTTGGCTCAGATAAATGACTTTCAACTTTACTATCAATTAAATTTTCAATTTTTTTTTGAATTTTATCAGACAATTTTAATCCATCTGGACCAAACAATTTAAGACCATTATCATAAAATAAATTATGTGAGGCTGTAATCATAATTCCAAGATTAGCATTCATAGATTTAGTCAACATTGCAAGGCCGTTAGTAGGTAATGGGCCTAGAGTATAAACGTGCATACCTGAAGATGCTAAACCTGAAACTAAAGCTGGCTCAAGCGCATAACCAGAGAGCCTTGTGTCTTTAGCGATAATTGCAGTTTGTTTTTTTTTTTTTAAATTAGTAAAATATCTACCAGCAGCCAAACCAAACTTAAAAAACATATCACCATTAATATTTTTACTATTAACCTGTCCTCTAATTCCATCTGTTCCAAAATATTTCATTGTTATATAATTAATTCTTTAAATACTTTCATGCTTTGATTAACTTCATTAACATCATGAATCCTCAACACTTGCACGCCCTGTGTCATCGCAAAAATACTAGTACTAACAGTCCCTCCTATTCTGGAAGAACTATCATTCTTTCCAGATAAATCTTTAATAAATTTTTTTCTAGATATCCCAAGTAATATAGGCAATCCTAGAGAATGATAAATCGATATATTCTTAATTATTGTCATATTATGTTTCAGATTTTTTCCAAAACCTATACCAGGATCTAAAAAAATATTATTGTGAGTTATGCCATTTTTTCTAAGAAATTTTATTTTTTCCTCAAAAAAATCGTAAATATCTAATAATACATTTTTATATTTTGGATTTTTTTGCATTACATCGGGGTTCCCAAGTGAATGTTGTAATACGAAAGGGGTCTTATATTTTTTTAAAATATCAACTGATTTATTATCATAATTTAAGCCAGAGACATCATTAATTAAACTTACTCCTGATTTTATTCCTTTCTCCATAATGTCTGACTTTCTTGTATCAAGAGATATAAGTTTTTTTTTATCAATTTTTTTTAAAATATTTTTTATTCTATTCCATTCAACTTTTGAACTAACAGGTTTTGATCCAGGTCTTGTAGACTCTCCACCAATATCAACAATGTGCGCACCACTTTCAAAAAGATGATCTAAATGTTTTTTTGCGGTGGCATTTTTATTATACTTTCCACCATCTGAAAAGCTGTCAGGTGTAATATTTAAAACACCCATAATATTTGATGTTGATTTAAAACTTAAACTTTTAATATTTTTTTTTTTTTTAATGATTAGTTTTATCTCATTTTTTATTTTTTTCTTTAATTTGATTGGTAACTTTGAAATCTTTTCTAAAGATATTATTTTTTTGGACTTTCTTGAAATTATTTCAATCTGATTAAATGAAATTTCATTAATTCCATTAAGTGGTAGGGATTTTTTATCTTTAACTAAAGCTCTAGATTTAGCTCCATAATAGAAATTACACACTCTAGTGTAATATCTAGACATTAATATTAGTGAACAATTTTTGGTTTAAGACCCATAGCACTTAAAGCTGAGCCTTTTTCATCGTCAACTTTTAAATCCTGTCTGTCTGCAGGGTAAATATTTTTATTGATAAGATTTTCTATTTCCTCACCTGAAAGAGTTTCATAGGTTAAAAGAGCTTTTGCTAATTTATGTAGATCATCAATTTTTTCTGTAAGTACTTTTCTTGCTCTCTCATAACCTTTATCAACAATTTTTCTTATTTCTACATCAACTTTTCTAGCAGTCTCTTCTGACATATTTTGTGTTCGAGCAACT
>JGI20160J14292_10001151_pt1 | contig 22358 bp, 25 predicted proteins | sample COG_10_FD_14292 | JGI IMG/M metagenome (IMG submission 14292) | reverse complement strand
TAGAAAGTATGAGGTAGTTGATACTAATGGAGCTGTTTCTTTAATGGATGATGATGAGCTCGTTATTTTAGATGTCAGAGAAGAAAAAGAGCGCAGTGTAGGATTTATTTCAAATGATATTAATATTCCTATGTCACAGGTTAAAGGGAAAGTTGATTCTCTTGAAAAATCAAAAAATATTCTTGTCTATTGTAAGAGTGGAACCCGATCTGATCGTATTGCAGACCTTCTCTCCAAAAGTGACTTTCAGAAAGTGTACAGTCTTAAAGGTGGGTTTAATTCATGGCTTAAAGCTGAGCTTCCCATCGACAAGTAATCACAATGAACAATTCCCTCACTATTATTGGAGCAGGCGCATGGGGAAGCGCTCTTGCTATCGCTCTAAGTCATAAATTTGATAAAATATTTCTATTGACGAAAGATAAAGCCAGTAGCGATGCACTAGGTAAACAACATTCAGCCCTATCAAAGCCATACAATCAAAACATTTTTATTGGCTACAGCTACGAGGTCATTAGTCACTCAAAGGCTGTTCTAATTGCAACACCCAGCTCTGCATTTGGTAGTGTTCTTAAGAATATTAAAGATAACGTAAATGATATACCGATAGCCTGGGTCACTAAAGGCTTTGATCCTGAAACGGCAAATCTGCTTCATGAAACCTTTAATCACTATTTGACAGGACATCATCCATGCGTCATCTCAGGACCAACTTTTGCCGCTGAAATTGTTGAAGAAAAGCCAGCAGCAATCGTTGTTGCCTCGAAAGATGAAAAAACAAGGGATTATTGGTCAGATATTATTCAAACAGAAACCCTTCGCGCCTATACAAATTCAGATATTGTGGGTGTTCAGGTTGGCGGGTCTGTTAAGAACATTTTGGCAATTGCAGCAGGGATTGCTAGTGGGCTTGGTTTCGGTGCTAACACGCAAGCTGCATTGATTACAAGAGGCCTAGCTGAAATGACGAGACTGGGCGTTGCATTGGGAGCAGATAAAGTTACCTTTCAAGGACTATCAGGTCTTGGTGATCTAGTCCTTACCTGCTCAGATGACTTGTCTAGAAACCGACGATTTGGAAAAGAACTCGCTAACAACATTTCTACAGATGATGCACTCAAAAACATTAATGCTACTGTTGAAGGGTTTAAAGCACTTAAACTTGTCCTGAAGGTAGCTAGAAGTAATCAAATTGAGATGCCTATTTGTGAACAAGTTCTTCTCGTTACAGAAGGAAAGACAACCCCTAAAGAGGCAGTTACTGAGCTCCTTCTGAGAAAGCCAAGTCAAGAGTAAAAAGTTAATAAATCCTATTCTTAATTATGGGCTTAACTGCTAAAAAAATAGAGAACTCAGATCAGACTCAAAAGCAAGATTTACGAATTCTTCTGCAGCTGTCTTCTTTTATAAAGCCTTATAAAAAAATTGCATTTGTTGCTTTTATTGCTCTCATCATCACTTCTCTGTCCTTCCTCTTGCTTGGTCAAGGAATAAAACTCTTCATTGATGAAGGTATCTATAATCTAAGCAGGAACGAGCTGTTTGTTATTTTGCTTGTTCTCATGACTCTCGTTATCGGAACTTTTATCAGATTTTATTTTATATCATGGATCGGTGAGAGAATTAGTAATGATGTTCGCCTTGCCGTTTTCAATCATCTTCTCACACTTCACCCTCATTACTTTGAAGTCAATCGAAGTGGTGAAATTAATGCACGCTTAACAACGGACACTACCCTCCTTCAATCCATCTTTGGATTTTCAATTTCAATGGCATTAAGTAGTGTACTTTTATTTATTGGTGGATTGATAATGATGATTATTACCAATATAAAACTGGCTTTAATTGTATTAATAAGTGTCCCAGTCATTCTTCTCCCAATGGCTATATATGGTCGTCGCCTCAGAACCCTTTCAAGGAAAAGTCAAGACACCGTTGCAGATATTGGCACCTATGCGGGTGAGATTGTTCAAAATATTAAGATCGTGCAAAGCTTTACTAGAGAGCCTGAAGAGTCATATGCATTTAGTGTTGAGGTTGAAAAGGCATTCTCTGCAGCCAAAAGACGAATATTACAAAGCTCTTTACTGATAGCCGCTGCTATGATTATAGTTTTTACTGGCTTAGGAGCAATGATCTGGTTTGGCGCCAAAGATGTTGCAAATGGAGAAATATCAGCTGGCGAGCTAGCATCATTTGTTTTTTATGCAATTATGGTGGCAAGATCTGTAGCCGTTATATCTGAGATTTATGGTCAGCTTCAAAGGGCTGCAGGAGCTACAGAGAGACTGCTTGAACTATTATCTGAAAAACCACAAATTACGCCTCCTGCTCAACCCAAAAAACTAGAAAAAGGAACTCTTTCATTAAGCTTTAATAATGTTAGTTTCAGTTATCCCTCAAGACCAAAGGAGGTTGCCTTAAACCAACTAAATTTTAAAGTTAATAAAGGTGAGACTGTCGCAATTGTTGGTCTTTCAGGCGCTGGAAAAACAACAATATTTGAATTACTCCAGAGGTTTTATGACCCCTCTCAAGGAAGCATTGATGTTGGTGATATAGATTTAATAAATCTTGATCCAATGAATCTTCGTATGAATATTGGTGTGGTTCCTCAGCAGCCAACACTCTTCTCTGCAGATGTAACTCATAATATTAGTTATGGCAACCCCTCAGCTAGCAAAAATCAAATAAAGCAGGCGGCAAAAGAGGCATTTGCATTGGACTTCATTGAGCAACTGCCTGAGGGGTTTAATAGTTATTTAGGTGAGCAAGGTGTTCGCTTATCTGGCGGACAACGCCAACGTATTGCAATTGCTCGAGCCATGCTCAAAGACCCATCAATCTTACTTCTAGATGAGGCTACAAGTGCTTTAGATGCTGATAGTGAGCAAAAGGTCCAACATGCACTAAAGAAGCTAATGGAAGGTAGAACCACACTAATCATTGCCCACAGGCTGGCAACAATTATGCATGCAGATCGTATTTTACTTATTGATCAGGGGCAACTTATTGCAGAAGGGAATCATCAGCAACTCTTAACCAGCTCTGATCTATACAAGAGGCTTTGTGAGCTCCAATTTAATCATTAAATTAACTAGTTTAAAGTAAGCTAATTTCTTAAGAATATTTTTTAACAATTAGAATAACTTACTCTATTTTTTAAAGGATAATATGCATCAAATTTCAATAGTTAGTTGATTAACAAATGGTCAATAAATATAGAAATATCTTTAAAAATCTGAAGTCGCTTTTTCTTCTACTGTCTTTGTTCACAATTAGTTCTCTTGTGTCTTCAGCATCTCTTTCTTCATTCAAACCTAGTTTTGATTCAATTGAAAGTACTACCGTTAGGAAAGAAGTTTTTTTTAATTATCTTCTTCCAGCAATTCAAAAGAAAAATAATGAAATCATAGAAATAAGAATTGCTATCTCTAATGATGAGCTAAGCAATGCTCAATTAGATGATTTAGCAAAAAAATATCGCTTAAGTACGCCTGCTTCTAAAGAAGAATTATTAAAAGTTATTGATATACTTCCGCCGTCACTTGTCCTCGCTCAAGCAGCGAATGAATCTAACTGGGGAAGATCAAGATTCGCCAAGGAATTTAATAACTATTTTGGTATCTGGTGCTTTTCCAAAGGCTGTGGCGTTGTGCCAATGAAACGAGAAGAAGATGCAACCCATGAAGTGGCAAGTTTTAACTCATTAGATGATTGTATTGATTATTATGTATTAAATATCAATAGAAGCTATGCTTATGAAGACCTTCGTTCAATTAGACAAAATCAGCGCGAACGATATCAGCCAATCACAGGAATTATTTTAGCTGAAGGTCTTGGCAACTATGCTTTCCCAGGTGACGAATATATTGAATCAATTAAATCAGTCATAAACTTTAATCAACTCCAGAGACATGACTTTTTAAACTAGTTAGAATTCTAATAGACATATAAAAAAACCCGCTTAGAGCGGGTTTTTTTTGAATCAGTTTTAGCCTCAAGATTAACGTTTTGAGTACTGCTCACTCTTACGCGCTTTCTTCTTACCAACCTTCTTACGTTCAACAACTCGTGCATCACGAGTCACGAGTCCAGCACTTCTTAGATCAGAACGAGTAGCCTCATCATAAGCCATCAATGCTCTAGTAACCCCAAGTCTAATTGCACCCGCTTGACCGGTGTCACCACCACCTCTAACCATAATGTTGAAATCAAATTTATTATGCATTTCAACAACATCAAGAGGTTGATTGATAATCATTGAAGATGTCTCTCTACCAAAATACTCAGCCATTGGCTTTTTGTTAACAGTGAAAACACCCTTACCTTTTGTCATATAAACTCTAGCAACTGATGTCTTTCTTCTTCCAGTTGCGTAAAAAACTTCTTTTTCTGCCATATTAATAAGCCTTAAATATCTAAAAGTTGCGGCTGTTGCGCTGCGTGAGTATGTTCACCGCCTGCAAAAACCTTCATTTTTCTTGCCATTTCTCTTCCAAGTGGACCTTTAGGAAGCATTCCTTTAACTGCTTTCTGAATAACTTCTTCAGGCTTCTTAGCGAGTAACTCTTTAAATGGTACCGACTTTAAATTACCCACATACCCAGTATGATGATGATACATTTTGTCATTATATTTGTTACCAGTAACCGCAACCTTAGACGCGTTTACAATCACAATGTAATCTCCTGTATCAACATGAGGTGTGTATTCTGGTTTATGCTTACCGCGCAGTCGAGAGGCAACTTCAGTCGCAAGACGACCAAGTGTTTTGCCGTCCGCATCAACTAAAAACCAATCTCTTTTTACCTCATCTGCTTTCGCACTAAATGTTTTCATAACTCTATTATCTTCGTCAGATTAGAACAAGCGCACTATTATAATCACTTTTTATTCTTAATGTAAGTTTTCATATTGCAAATACATCAAATATCTAGCAATCAATATGAGGCAGAATTCTAATTATTTTGTCATCAAATCCATTTCTTTTTTATATAGTTTAGTTTCTACATCCATTAATCCAAGCAATGTATGAAATAAACTGTCATGTGATTGAGGAAGTTCAGCATTTTTTCTTAACTTTTCTTTGTTAAAAACCTCAGACAATGATTCATCTAACCACATAAAAGCTGGAACATCTATCTGCTCATTAGGCGCCATAAAATATGGCATTCCATGTAAATATAGCCCCCCTTCTCCTAGTGATTCACCATGGTCACTGACATAAAACATAGCAGTGTCTGATTCTTGTGAATTGCTTTCAAGAAGCTCTATGACCTTCGAGAGAAAATAGTCAGTGTACAAAATTGTATTATCGTAAGAATTACTGATCTGCGCATTGGAACATTCATTTAATTGATTTGTTTTACAGATTGGCTTGAATACCTCAAATTCTTCTGGATATCTCTTATAGTAGGCTGGTCCATGACTACCCATAGTATGTAACACGATTAATGTGTCTCTTTTATTTTGTTCATTAATGTAATTCTGTAAGTTAATCAACATTCCTTCATCCCTGCATTCTGGATTACAGATAGGATTATTTTCAGAGGATCGATAGTCTTTGAATTCAATTCGATCTGCAACGCTTTTTGAACTAGAGTTATTCTCTAACCAGATTACGCTCGCTCCAGCCTGACTGATTAGGTCGAGCACATTACTCATATTTTTTCCTTTGGCATGAGAATAATTACCACGTTCAAGGATTGAAAACATACATGGAACTGACAGCGCTGTATCAGTGCCACACGATGTCATTTCTTTAAATGAGATAATATCCTCTTGCTCAAGATAGGGATTCGTTTTTCGATCATAGCCATTAATTGACATACGATCCCTTCGAGCAGTTTCTCCAATGACAAATATGACTAATCGTCTTTTATCTGACTTTTTATTAATTTTGGCATCTAAGCCAATCTCCTTAAATGGCTTAGCACTTGTCTCTATTTGAGAGTTAATAAACTTTACTGAAGAGTACAAATAATAAGTTGGAGTGATATAGAGTCTTAAATCTCGATTTTCTCTAGCAAAAGATGTGTAATGCTTAGAAAAAGATAAAACAACAATGACAAAAACAACAATCAGTGCCAACAACATCTTAACTCTTTGCCATAATTGAGTTTTAATTGAAGATTTGACAAGTTGGATTTTCCATACATAAGTTGATGGAATTAGGCCCAATAGGCAGAAATAAATTAATGATTTAATGCTGACAAGATCGCTAAATTCACTTGTATCAGTCTCAAAAGTATTAGTGATCATATTATGATCAAAAACTACTCCAAAGTTATTGGTACTGTAAGTCAAAACTGCAGAGATAAGCAGTAAAAGGATTAAAATCGGTTTTAGTGACCATCTAAAACACAACACTATAAGCAATGCAGATAGAAAAGTGAATAAAAATAAAAATAAAGATCCTACAAATAACCAGTTTTCAGATAGTGGATAAATCTGCAATGTTTTTTCTAAAAATGTAAAATTACCCGTTAAAGTTAGAAATGCTGCAACTAACAATACTAGATTAACTTCAGATAATTTTTTAGAAAAAAGCTGCATTTATTTTGATTGAAAAAATTTTATTATATTATCCATTAGATCACAAAGGAAGTAATGCTTAACTCACACATACACTTAGATTTTGATAACGTTAATTCACCATCAAGCTCAACAACTGGGGTTATTATCCCTTCCACTGGGAAAGATAACTGGGATAGCGTCATTGCATGCTGTCATTCCAATGACAATAGTTATTTTGCCCTTGGGATTCATCCATGGTTTGTAAAAGATCATCAAATGATTGATTTGCATGACCTTGAAGTTCGAATTGAAGAGGAAAAGCCTATTGCAGTTGGAGAATGCGGATTAGATTATGCAAAGGTAAAAGATCAAAACACGCAACGATTTTTCTTTGACGAGCAAGTTGCTTTAGCGACAAGGTTTGACTTGCCATTAATCATTCACTCAGTTCATGCTACGGAAGACGTCACTGACTTACTTAAGTCATATTCAAAATCACGAGGCGTAATCCATGCCTATTCTGGAAGCCTCCAACAAGCTGAAAATTTACTAAAAATCAATTTTTCATTTGGATTTGGAACCTCTCTTACCAATCCTCATGCATACAAGCTGCATGATATCGTTAAATTCCTACCCATCGAATCGATAGTCATTGAAACAGATGACAGGAAAAATCCCGATGAATTGATTCAAGTTGCCGAAAGAGTAGCAAGAATAAAAAAAATAACCGTTGATCAAGTCATAGAACAATGCGATCAAAATACTTTTAATATTTTTAAGATTAGTTAATGGCTGGAAGTTGTGCTCGAACTGAAATATTAGTGGGTCAGCTGGGTTTAGCTCAATTGGCTGAATCACATGTCGTTATTGCTGGACTTGGTGGAGTCGGTGGAGCTTGCGCTGAATCTCTTTGTAGAGCAGGAATTGGCGAATTAACCCTAATTGATTTTGATACAGTATCCAAAACAGATCTGAATCGTCAGCTTATTGCACTTCATTCGACTTTAGGTGAGTCAAAAGTTAATGTCCTTGCGCAAAGATTAAGAGATATTAATCCGGATACTATTATTAATGAAAAAAACCTGTTTATTGATAGTCAAGAAGCTGAAGTAATTGCCACTGATTCCGATTTGAACTTTGTTGCAGATTGTATTGATGCTATTGCCTGCAAAACAAATTTAATTGATGCTTGTAATCGTTCAGATATGCCAATAATATCTAGCATGGGAGCAGGTGGAAGACTTGATCCAACGAAAGTCACAATTTCAAGAATGGATAAAACAGAGTATTGCGGCCTGGCTAGAGAATTAAGAAGACAACTTAGAAATAAACACGCCTCATTAAAGTTTCCAGTGGTTCACTCTACAGAAGTACAAATTAAGGCTCTTCCTCATGAGGCAGTTAATGAAACTGATCTATCGCCGCCAGGGAGGCCAAGAGCGGTAAATGGAGCTATATCTTATATGCCCAATATTTTTGGTTTAATGATGGCAGGACACATTATTCAAACTATACTAAGGTCATGAGTAAATTTAAAATAAACATGTCATGGTGAGAACTGAAAGCCCAATTTGTGACTTCAATTTACCTGCAGTTGATTTCAAACTAAAGGGAGTAGATGGAAAGTACTATGACTTAAATTCGCTAAAAGGACCAAATGGCTTATTGATTATGTTTATCTGTAATCATTGCCCTTATGTGAAATCTATTATTAAACGAATAATCAGAGATACGAATGAGCTTAAGAAACTTGGTGTAAATAGTGTTGGTATTATGTCAAATGATCCAAATGAGTATGAAGAAGACTCGTTTGAGAATATGAAAAAAATTTCAACAGATCTGATTTTTTCCTTTCCCCTATCTAATTGATGAAACACAAGAAGTTGCAAAGTCTTACGGTGCTGTCTGTACCCCAGATTTTTTTGGATACAACAAAGATCTTGGATTACAATATCGGGGAAGACTTGATGAATCCAGAAAAGAGTCTGTCACAGATGCAAAACGAGAGCTATTTGAGGCAATGAAGACTATTGCTGAGACTGAAAAAGGACCAGTCGATCAAATTCCTTCTATGGGCTGCTCAATTAAATGGTTTGATTAATAATACTTTTTAATTCATTTACCATTACTAGTGACCTCGTCTTCATGTGAAGAGTTAAATCAAGGTATAATACCGCCCTTTATTTTCACTGCCCTCTCATATCATGTCTGATCATGCATCAAGCATTACATTTAACAGTTTTGGCCTATCTAAAGAAATCATTAAAGTACTTGATGACGTAGGATATGAAACACCCTCTGCAATTCAAGAGCAATGCATACCTCATCTTCTTGATGGCCATGATGTCATTGGTCAAGCTCAAACTGGAACAGGTAAGACAGCAGCCTTTTCCCTTCCTCTCATTGACAGAATAGATATAAGTAATAATCAAGTTCAACTTTTGGTGCTAGCTCCTACTAGGGAGCTCGCTATTCAAGTTTCTGAGGCAATCCAAACATACTCAAGACATCTTAAAGGTTTTCATGTTCTCCCGATATATGGTGGACAGTCATATGATGTTCAACTAAGGCCCTTAAAAAGAGGAGTCCATGCAGTGGTAGGTACTCCAGGTAGAGTCATGGATCATCTAAAAAGAGGAACCCTTAAGCTAAATTCACTCAAGGCACTCGTCTTAGATGAGGCAGATGAAATGTTAAGAATGGGCTTTATTGATGATGTCAAATGGGTCATGGAAAAGCTACCTAAAGAGCGCCAAATTGCTCTTTTTTCAGCAACAATGCCAGATGTTATTAGACGGGTTGCTGAAAAATTTCTTAACAATCCTAAAATAGTAAAAGTAAAAACAAAGACTGCTACAGCAATGACAATTAGCCAAAGATACTGGCTGGTTGGTGGAGTTCATAAACTTGATGCGCTAACGCGAATTTTAGAAGTTGAGTCATTTGATGCTCTTCTTATATTTGTTAGAACAAAAACTGCAACTGTAGATTTGGCAGAAAAATTATCGGCTCGAGGATTTACTGCTGAAGCAATCAATGGTGATATTGCTCAGAACCAAAGAGAGAGAATTATTCAGCAACTCAAAAATGGCAAAATTGATATATTAATTGCAACGGATGTTGCTGCTAGAGGGCTAGATGTAGAGAGAATTTCTCATGTAGTAAATTATGATATACCTCAAGATCCTGAATCATATGTTCATAGGATAGGAAGAACTGGAAGAGCTGGAAGAGAAGGGAAAGCGATTCTTTTTGTAGCACCACGTGAGAGAAGAATGCTTAAGACGATTGAAAGAATTACACGTCAGCCGATTGATCCCATGATGCTCCCTTCAGCAAAAATTATCAATGAACAAAGAGTCATTAACTTTAAACAAAGAATTACTAATACCCTGGAAAACCAAGATTTAACTATTTTTGAAGAACTCGTATCAAGCTATCAAGCAGAGCATGAAGTTGACGCATTTAAGATTGCTTCATCTCTAGCGCTAATGGCGCAAGGGACTGAGCCGCTTCTTCTTAATGAGAAAGAGATTAATCAACCTAAATTTGACTCAGATAATAAAAATAAAATTTCAATTTCGATTAAGGCTGATCCTCTTAAAGATAATCCCTCTATTCAAATGCGAAGATATAGAATATCAGTTGGACGAAAAGACAACATCAAACCTGGAAATATTCTAGGTGCAATAGCAAATGAGGCAGAGATTAGTAGCGCTTTTATTGGAGCTATTCAAATTTTCCAAGATTTCTCAACGGTTGATTTACCTGATGAGATGCCAAAAGAAACGCTTGCTATTTTGAAAAACACAAGAGTCTATGATAAGAAACTAAATATAGAGGAGCTTTCAGAAAAAAATAACAGTACAGCACCTCGTGAATCAAAAAGTCATTTCAAAAGAGAGCACTCAAAAAGAAAAGGAAATGGCAAGCCGCGCTCAAATAGAGATAAGAAATTTTCAAGAAGCAGGTCTAGAAAATAGCCTCAAAATACTGCTACTATCAAATTAATATACATTTTTGAATTTTTAGGTTAAAATTGCAAATGCTGGTTAAAATTCAGCTGATTTTTATGTTGTGTTGTTGCTTCATTGTATGACGGTTTCACAGTAATTTGGGTTGGTTGCATCTTTTCCATGTTTTATTTTTTTTTAGGAGACTGCATGTCTACAACAACAGGACGCGTCAAATGGTTTGACGCAAAAAAAGGTTTTGGTTTTATTGAACAAGAAAGTGGTGATGATGTATTTGTTCACTTCAGAGCTATTCAAGGTGATGGTTACAAATCACTAGAGGAAGGCCAAGAAGTAGAATTCGAACTTGAAGATGGCGCTAAAGGCCCTCAAGCTGCTAACGTAGTAGCGAAATAATTTAAGAATTATTTACAAAAACCCAGCCTCAGTGCTGGGTTTTTAAATTATCGTTTCGTATTAAACTGTTTTTTTGGTTTTTTTTAAACCCAAAGAAAACACAGTTTTAATTTAAATCTCTTATTGATTTTAAGTTTAGCTTTGTACGTCTTATTTTTTTAAGGTGGACTCTTTGATTAATCAAGCCATGCCTGTTAAAAATCTCTTGTTACATATATAATTACTGTAAATACAGGAATACATGAAGACATTTTACTGGTACGACTACGAAACCTTTGGCCTTTCACCAAAAGTCCAAAGAATTGCTCAATTTGCAGGAATAAGAACAGATGAAAATCTAAATGTTCTCGATGAGCATATGTTTTACTGTAAGCCCACTCATGACTCTCTTCCAGCTCCTGAAGCATGCGCAGTTACAGGTATCACACCTCAACTGTGTGAAAAAAAAGGCTTTATTGAGCATGAGTTTATAAAGAAAATTCACGATGAATTCTCTAAACCTGGCACCTGCATTGTTGGATACAACTCCATTGCATTTGATGATGAATATACAAGGCACACTCTTTTCAGAAACTTCTTAGATCCTTACTCTTGGCATTGGCAAAATGGCAATGCAAGATGGGACATACTTAATGTGGCAAGATTTTGCTATGCACATAAAGAAGAGGGAAGCCTTAATTGGGTTAAAAATGAAAGAAATAGACCTATCTTTAAACTTGATAGGCTAGCTCCTGCTAATCACATTGAACATACTAATGCTCACGATGCAATGGCTGATGTTAGAGCTACTATTGGTATTGCAAGGATTATCAAAGATACGCAGCCAAAGTTTTTTAATTACGCGTTAAGCCTCAATGATAAAAAAGAAGTCGCTCAACTGGTAAAGCCTCTACACCCTATGCTTTTAACATCTTCATCTTTTGGCTATAAGTCATCATTTACAAGACTCGTTACTTCAATTTGTAATCATCCTGAATACAATGATCGTTCGATTGTCTTTAATTTGAATCAAGACCCTGAGATTTTTTTAGAGCTTGAGTCTGAAGAATTAAAAACATTAACGTTTTCCAAAAAATCAGACCTACCTAAAGGCATTGAAAAGCTTGATCTCAGTGAGTTGGTCTATAACAAAAGCCCAATGTTTGTATGTAGTCCAAACTCAGATAACTTTAAACTATCGCCAATTTTGATTGAGAAATTTGAATTAAACTTAGACAAGTGTCTGAAAAATTTACGATTTATTCAGCAGAATAGCCAAAGTATTGAAGATAAAGTGCGTGCAATTTACAGAAACGACTCTGATAGGGAGCCAAGCAGAGATGTTGATCAGTCACTATATGATGGCTTTATAAGTAACAATGATCGACAAATTTGCAATGAGATTCAAAATTTATCACCAACTCAACTATCTGAATTTGTCCCAGAATTTGAAGATAGAAGACTGGCCAAGTTATTTTTAAATTTTAAAGCAAGAAATTATCCTCAGCTACTCAATGAATTTGAACAAGAACAGTGGTTTGAAATAGTTCAATCCAGAATTCAGAGTGGTGCAAATGGATTTCTTTCAATTGATAGCTTTGAAAGAAGCATAGAAAGCCTCAGAGAGAGTCAGCCTGGAAGGGAAAACCTTTGGAAAGAGCTAGAAGACTATGCACAATCATTTATCTAAGAGCAAGAGCTAGTTATTGATAAATATGTAAAAATTAAGTATAATATTTGGCCATAGTTTAATCAATAAAAAGGTTCAAATGAACGCAGAAACAAGAAGTGAAATGTTTGGTAGGCTTTTAAAGCAAATACCAAATCCTACAACTGAACTGAACTACTCAACATCGTTTGAACTTCTAGTTGCTGTTACACTATCAGCACAAGCTACTGATAAGAGCGTTAATCAAGTCACTGATATCTTATTTCCTCTTGCAAATACACCCGAAACTATATTTGAGCTGGGTGAAGATACCTTAAGAGAAACAATCAAGTCTATTGGTCTATTTAATTCAAAAGCTAAGCATATCATTCAAACTTGCAGGATATTGATTGATAAATATAACTCTGAAGTTCCAGAAACTAGAAAGGAACTTGAAGCTTTACCAGGTGTAGGCAGAAAAACCGCAAATGTAGTTCTAAATACTGCATTTGGTCAACCTACTATTGCAGTAGATACGCACATATATAGAGTAGCCAACAGAACGGCAATCGCATCTGGGAAAACTGTTCTAGAAGTTGAAAAGAAACTCATTAAATTCATACCCGATGAATTTAAAGTTCCAGCACACCACCTTATGATTCTTCATGGCAGATACGTATGTAAGGCAAGATCACCGCACTGTCCTGATTGTACCTTGCTAGATTTGTGTGAATATGAAGAGAAAAATATTTAAAGCATATTAAGTGTTTACTTCTGACAGATCTAAACAACGACAATATCTAAAACAAGCCTGGGAAAAATACACGAGTCAGGAACAACTAGAGCCATTGGAACTTCAATTATCAAAGATAGTTGAACAGCATCCAGAATATCAAAACTTAATCAAGAACTTAGATTCAGAGTATTTTCCTGAGCAAGGCATCACCAACCCCTTTCTTCATATTAACCTTCATTTGACCCTTCAGGATCAAATTACAATGGACCAACCAAAAGGAATCAAGGAAATTCATAGTCAACTTTTACTAAAAATCAAAGATGCGCACGAAGTAGAACATATGATGATGGAACATATAGCAGAAATGATTTTCAATGCTCAAAAAAATAATGCTGCTTTTGATCTTGATGGTTACATTCAGGCTCTAAAGCAGCTTTAAAAAATTTATAGATTAATAGCCTAGATTTAGACCACTAATAACGCTTATAAATTAAGCCCACTCAACAAAATTTCTGAGTAATTGAAGGCCATCACTTTGTGACTTTTCAGGATGAAATTGAACCGCAAATATTTTATCAATAGCTATTGCAGAAGCAAATAATTGACCATACTCTGTTGCCCCCACCACGCAAGAAGTGTCAGTCGGATTAACGTAATAACTATGGACACTATAAAAACGGCTATTATTATCAATTTTGTACCAAAGTGGATGATTTTTTACTTGATTAACGTTATTCCAACCCATATGTGGTATTTTTAAATCTTTATTATTAAATTTAACGACATCACCTGGTACTATTGAAAGACCATTTGTACCATTATTTTCTTCACTATAACCAAATAATAACTGAAGTCCAAGACAAATTCCTAGAAATGGTTTCGATTCAGAAGATAATTTTATTTCACTTATAAGATCATTGGACTCAAGTGCTCTCATGCAGGAGCCCATAGCTCCTTGTCCTGGAAAAACAACTCTATCTGAGTCTCGAATAACTTTTGGATCATTTGTCAGAATACACTCATCATTTGGAGCAACATATTCTAATGCTTTTTGAACAGAACGGACATTTCCCATTCCGTAGTCAACAATTGCAATTGTTTGCATGTTGCCCTTCCTAGTTATCTTCTAGAGTGAACCCTTTGTTGAGGGAATTATATTTGATTGCCTTTCATCTGGAGTTGTAGCCATTCGAAGTGCCCTTCCAAATGCCTTAAAAACTGTTTCAGCTTGATGATGCGAATTAATTCCCTTTAAATTATCAATATGAAGAGTGACCAATGAATGATTAACAAACCCTTGAAAAAATTCTCTAATAAGATCAAGATCAAATGAACCCACTCTATCCCTTGTGAACTTAACACCTAGATCTAATCCTGGCCTCCCTGATAGGTCCACAACCACTCTTGATAACGCCTCATCAAGAGGAACATATGCGTGACCATATCGAGTTAGGCCTTTTTTATCACCTACTGCCTCAAAAAAAGCCTGCCCAAGGGTTATTCCAATATCTTCAACAGTATGATGATCATCAATTTCATTATCTCCTTTACAGTCAATGGTCAGGTCCATTAATCCGTGACGAGCAATTTGATCTAACATGTGATCCAAGAATGGAACACCTGTTTCAATTTTAGAATTACCGACGCCATAAAGCTCAAGGCTTATTTTGATGTCAGTTTCGTTTGTTTTGCGCTCTTTAATAATCATGATTTGATTTTATCTTATGAAATATAGTCTCTGATGAGTATTTCAGCTATTTGAATTGTGTTCAGAGCCGCTCCTTTCCTAATATTATCGGAAACAACCCACATATTTAACCCATTTTCAAAACTAATATCTTCTCTTATCCTGCTGACATAAGTTGCATCATTATTAGTTGCTTCAGAAAATGGAGTTGCGTAACCACCATCCTCTCTTTGATCCATCACTACCACGCCGTCAGCTTTTTCAAGTAAATTCCTAGCATCATCTGCACTAATTTTCTCTTTAGTTTCTATATGAACAGCCTCAGAATGACCATATACAACTGGAATTCTTACAGCCGTTGGATTAACGAGAATACTTTCATCCTCAAAGATTTTTTGTGTCTCCCAGACCATTTTCATCTCTTCTCTTGTGTATCCATTTTCTTGAAAAGTATCTATATGGGGTATAGCATTGAATGCTATTTGCTTAGGATATACTTCCACTTCAACATCATTACCATTGAGTAAGTTAGCAGTTTGAGAGGTGAGCTCTGTAATTGCTTCTTTGCCACTGCCTGAAACCGCCTGATATGTGGCCACATTAATTCTTGAGATGCCTACAGCATCATATATTGGCTTAAGAGCAACCAACATCTGAATCGTTGAACAATTGGGATTAGCAATAATATTGCGATTTGTATAGTTAGCGATTGCATGGGGATTTACTTCCGGAACTACTAAAGGGATTTCCTCGTCCCTTCTAAAATGTGAAGTATTATCAATCACGATACAGCCTTGTTCAGCTGCAATGGGGGCATATTTTTCCGAAATACTTCCTCCAGCTGAAAACAATCCAATCTGGACCTTTGAAAAATCAAAAGTTTCAAGATCTTCAACCACCCATGACTTACCTTGGCAAGAGACCTTACTTCCAGCTGATCTTTTTGAGGCTAAAGGGTAAAGATTTTCAATAGGAAAGTTTCTCTGATCAAGAATTGAGATTAGAGTTTCACCAACTGCACCAGTTGCTCCAACAATAGCTACGTTATATTTTTGACTCATAATGTTCTAAGGCTTTAAAAAGACTTTAGATTATAAAGTACTAGACCTAATATTCATAAATATATACAACACTTTCGGCTTTTTATTGCCTGAAATCAAGAAAATACTCTTATTTTTAATAAAATCAAGGGAGTCTCCATTGCAATTTACCATCATTAAACGAAGCTGTGTACAACTCAAACCAAGACTCACGATCCATTTTTACATTCATAGCATCTGAAATTTTCGCTATCCTATTTAGATTATTTGTCCCCATTACAGGACAAATCCTTGCTGGATGAGCCAATAACCAAGCAACTGCAACTGCTGCTATATCAACATTTTGATTAACGGCTATCTTTTTTAAGGCCTTACCAAGTATTCCTTTATCCTTCATCAGTTTGCCGCCTCCAAGAGGTGACCAAGCCATAATTGTTGTTGCTCGCTCCTGATGAAAAGCCAGATCTCCATTTGTAAAAGAGTCAGTTGCAGCTAAGGACATTTCAATTTGATTAGTAACTAGGTGACTTTTCATGGCTGACTGCAGAAGAGTGAAGTCCCAAGACTTAAAGTTTGAGACACCAACTTCTTTAACTTTCCCGGACTTTATAATATCATCTAAAGCCTTTCCAGTCTCATGATGATCCAAAAAAGGATCTTGGCGATGAATTAATAGTAGATCTAGATAATCTGTAGCCATATTCTTTAAAGATGCGTCAACAGAATTAAAAATATGCTCCCTTGAGGTGTCATAATGACTCACAGATACACCAGCATATCTATCAGAGGGGTTGACTATGCCACATTTAGAGACAATCTCAATCTTATGCCTTAACGATGGATTAGCTTTCAAAACCTCTCCAAATAATGCTTCAGCTGAATATAAACCATATACAGCAGCCTGATCAAATGAAGTTATCCCCTGACCCAGGCAAAGGTTAACTTTATCACTAATATGTTTTGATGAGGTATTGATGTCGTCAGCTAAACGCCACATTCCATAAATTATTCTACTAATGCTAGAAGAACTAGATAAATTTACACGCTCCATGGAGGCTCCAAATGATAATGTAACTAGACAGAGTTATCGACATCAATAAATTGATGTTGCAATTTAAATTTAGCACTGAGATGATTGCATAGGGACTGAACTCCATATCTTTCAGTTGCATGGTGTCCAGCTGAGATAAAGGCAATGCCATTCTCTTTAGCTACTGCAGGAGTTCTTTCAGAAACCTCACCACTTAAATATAAGTCAACCTTGAGTTTTATAGCCTCATCTATGAAGCCTTGTGCTCCACCAGTGCACCAAGCAATCTTGTTTACTGATTCTTTCATTTCACCAAATAACTGGGGCGTCCTTCCCAGCTCTTTCTCAATTAAACTAGAAAAACTCTTTAAATCAGTTTTTAATTCACCCTGCCAAAGGTAACTATCCTCAACTGGCCTCATTTTTTTTATTCCAAGGATTCTACCTAATTCAATATTATTTCCTACTTCAGGATGGTCATCTAATGGAAGGTGGTAACCAAATAGATTGATATTATTATTCATAAGCAGGGCAATCTTCTTCCGCTTCGCNCCCGTTATTAAATTAGATTCGTTATCCCAAAAAATACCATGGTGGACAAAAATAGCATCTGCATTTTCTTCAATCGCACGCTCAATAAGATCTAAATTGGCACTAACACCACTTACAATTTTATCAATAGTGTCAGAACCTTCAATTTGGAGTCCATTGGGGCCATAATCCTTAAAATTTTTAACACATAAGAATTGATTACAATAATTATCTAACTCTTCTCTATGAACCATAGTAATTCCTGATTGCATCTATAAGCATGTTATTCTCAACCGGTTCACTAACACTAATACGAATAAAATCTGATAACTTAGAGCCTTTGGGAAAAGCTTTAATCAATATCCCATTCTCTTTAAGAGCAGTATGCAGAGAATGTGCATCCTCAGAATGAACAAGAATAAAATTGGTTTGTGAAGGGTAGACTTTAAATTTTGAAAACAATGAAAGCTCATGAGCAAGGCGCCTTCTTTCTTCAATAATTATTTGTGCATTATTAATTATTCGTTGCTTATCCTGGAGTAAAAAATTGGCACTAGTTTGTGTCAGGGCATTAATGTTGTAAGGAAGTCTCAACTTGTTTAATTGTGCTATTGTTTCTTGATCTCCAATTAAGAGGCCCAGCCTAAGTCCAGCAAAACCAATTTTTGAAATGGTCCTTAAAACTAGTAAGTTAGGGAAATTTGAAATTTCAGATAAAAAACTTTTGTCTGAATATGCATAGTAAGCCTCATCGAGAATAACCATACTGTTAGTTGATTTAATGATTTCAATAATAGCATCATAATCAAAGCAATTACCTGTTGGGTTATTTGGGTAAGCAATAAAAATTATCTTTGGCTTCTCTCTTTCGATAATTAAAAGTGCATCACTTAAGTTGATATCAAAGTTAGAGTCTAATTGAACCCCAAAGTACTCTAAATTAACATACTTTGACACAAGCTCATACATCACAAAACTTGGCTCAAAGCTCATTATCAAATCATCTTTACTGCATGCAAGTGCCAGAAGCTGAATCAGCTCATCTGAGCCATTCCCAAGGAGAATGCCAAATTCATCAGGTATATCCATAAGGGATCTAAGAGTATCTTTAAGTGGACTTGGATCAGCTTCAGGATATCTATTTACCTCAGACTGCTCAATGCATTTTAAGAATTCAACTTTCAAATCTTCAGGAACGCCAAAAGGACTCTCCATTGCATCTAACTTAATCATATCCTTTGAAACAGGCACATGATAAGCGTCGATATTTTTTATATCAGATCTTAGCCATTGTTCGATAAAGGTCATATTAGTTTAGATGAAGTTCTATTTGGATGAAATTGCATTTTACCAAGCTTTTTTGCGTTTAATAGACATTGATAAGTATACTGAAGTGCCTTATTGCAAGCCACATCAACATCATCACCGCTTGCAATTAACGCTGAAATTGCACTTGAAAGGGTGCAGCCTGAACCGTGAAATTTGTGTGGTAATTTATCGTAAATAAACTTTTTAATTAGCTTAGCTTCATGATAGAGGCGATGCTCAATTTCAGCCTCTGAACTGTCAGAAGTGGTTACAAGAATCCACGGGCAGTTAAGGCTCGCGACTGCCGCCTGTTCATCTAAACCAGGAGCAAGAGCATTAAGCTCTGCTAGATTAGGTGTTAGCACCAAACAAAGAGGGAAAAGATGAGCTTTCATAGCCTCCATGATCTCAATGGAACTTAAATTTTCATTGGTTCCTGAAATTAAAATAGGATCAAGAACAATATTGAGTTGTTTTCTATTTTTTATCAGATTAGAAATAGCAATAATCTGACTTGATGACCCCAAAAGGCCAATTTTGACTGTATTAAAGTGAATGTCCTCATCAATTAACTTAAATTGATGCTCCAAAAGATCATTTTTTGTAACTTCTAATGATTCTACTTTTTGAGTATTTTGAGCAGTTAGTAGAGTAATGATTGGAAGCGGAGTCAGTCCAAATTGATTGATAGTCTCTATATCTGCAGCAATCCCAGCAGCACCTGATGGATCTAAGGCCCGAAAGTACTAAAACTGAATCGGCTTTAGGCCTATCCATGTATTATTGGGTTTCTTTTTGAATTAAATAATCGATTACTTCAAAAATTCTCTCTTCACTGCCAGCGCTTGTAGCATTAACCATATATTTTCCATTTACAATAAATGCAGGAACTCCAGTAATACGGTATTTATATGTACTAGCTTTTGCTTTATTCACTGCAACCTTAACTGGAAATGATTCCCAAACTTTATTTGCTTTGGCTTCATCTACTCCATTTAAAGCAAGCCATGTCACAAAGTCTTGTTGAGTCTTGAGGTTTAATTTCTGAATATGAATCGCATTGAACAATGCTGAGTGTAATCGGTCAAGTTCACCCAATTCCTCTAAAACATAATAAAAAGTAGAGCCATACTCCCACCCAGGGAAAACAGCAGGCTGAAGAACCAATTGAGCTGAACTATCCATAGTCTGCATCCATTCTTCAAGCATAGGATGAACAGAGAAACAATGAGGACAAAAATACCAAAACAACTCTCTAACCTCAATTTGATCTCCAGTTTGAGTTTCAACAGGTTTATCTAGAACAACATAATTCTTTCCAGCAACAAACTCAGCCTGAGTAGTGTTAGTAAAAAAAACAAAAACTGATAGAACAATTAGTGATGTTAGTGCTGTTATTTTTTTCATGTTATTGGTCATTTTAATTTTAAAAATAAATTATAGATAAATTCGGCTTATAACACTCATTATTTATATGAATAATTATCTTTTAGGTATCGAATTTAAATAAGGTTAATTATATAGTTTATCAATATTATACTTGTGCAAATCAAAATCCTGATTACTCTGGAAATCTTTCCAAAGGCTTGAATAAAGAACCTTTTTTTCAGGATGTATTCCTTCAGGATTCAGTTCAAAAAGTGGTGCTAAGACAAATGCATACTTAAGAATGTCCTTTCGAGGTATATTTAATTTTTCATCAATTAAGTCNTCATACAAAACAAGATCAAGGTCAATAATCCGCGAAGAAAATTTTGGGAGCTCTCGATNCCTTCCAAGCGAGTCTTCAATTTGATGCAAAAAATGTATCACTTCAGAAGCACTTTTATGGGTNTCAACATTGACCCCAACATTATAAAAATCACTGCCCTCAAAACCCTCAGAAGGACTCTCAAAAATTGAAGAAATAGTAATTTTAGTAAAGAAAGGTTGGAGCTGATCTAGTGCTAAACGAATATTTTTTCGTCTATCTTGGTTTGATCCAATATTAAGATGCAGCAGGCTCATTAACTCTTTGACCTCTCAATAATTACTCCCACTCCCTCAGCGCCCGTAATTGCCTCCCCTTTATTAAGCTTTAATTTGACCCATTGAACATTAAACTCATTTAGAATGATCTGGCAGATTCGCTCAGCCAAGGTTTCAACAAGTTCAAATTTTGACTCACGAACAAAACCGGCAACGCGCTTGCAGACGTTTTTATAGTTAAGGGCTTGATCGATATGATCAGTTTTGCTGCCGCAGCTATATCAGATGACATCTCTATATCTAGAACAATATCTTGACGAATTTTCTTTTCCCAGTCATAAATACCTATTACCGTATCAACTTTAAGTCCTTGCACAAAAACAATATCCATAATCTTTATATAAATTAATTAAAAACTATCATGATACCTTTGTGACATACACTAATAACCACAATAAATTCCTTTCATTGATATAATTCGCGGGTAATTAAAAATTTCATTCTAAAAAGTGACAGGAGAATTTATTGTTATATTTTTTAATTGGTAGCTACTTACTTGGATCAATCTCAAGTGCCATAATTATATGTAAGATTTGCAATCTACCGGACCCAAGAACCAAAGGTTCTGGCAACCCAGGAGCTACCAATGTTCTGCGAATTGGCGGTAAAAAACTTGCAGCATTTGTTCTAATTTTTGATGGACTTAAAGGCGCAATACCAGTCATGCTTGCTCATTATTTTGGACTAAACCTATTTGAATTAACAATTATTCTTCTTAGTGCTTTCCTTGGACATGTTTTCCCAATTTATTATGGATTTAAAGGTGGCAAAGGAGTGGCAACATACCTTGGAGGTCTTATAGGGTTGAATTTTTTTGTAGGATTAACATTTTCGATTATTTGGCTAATCGTTGCCAAAGTAATGAAAGTATCTTCCATCGCAGCCTTAACTGCAACGCTGCTCTCTCCAATTTATTTTTATTTCATAACCACTCATGATGTGAGAGCAACTATGGTTATTTTTCTAATCAATCTTTTTATCTACTTTACTCATCGTGAAAATATTAGAAGAATTATGAATGGTGAAGAGGGTGTAATTGGCTCCTAGTTACTGGAATGAGTAGATTTTCGCAAAGCATCTAGGTCGTATCCAAGGTTGCCTACCAGTGTCACTAAGTTTAAGTAATCCTCTTGAGAAATCGTTGGCGTTCGAGCCATAATCCATACATAATCACGATTGTTGCGTCCAATAATGGTTTGTTGGTAGTCATCATCTAAATACACAATTCTATAATCTGCCCTTATTGGCCAGATAAACTGCATACCCCAGATCGCATTAGTGCGCTTATCTTCAATAAACCCACGAGGTCGATATATTTTTTCGGGACCGTTCAAACCCCCTTTATTGAAAGTAAAGGTCGTTGCAATACTCCCATCACTAGACATTTGATAGGTTTCAACAGGATTGAATGCATCCTTTTCAAGAAAAGTCGGGATAGTTGCAATGACATACCAATCTCCCATAAATCGTTCTAGATCTACA
>JGI20160J14292_10001137_pt1 | contig 22461 bp, 21 predicted proteins | sample COG_10_FD_14292 | JGI IMG/M metagenome (IMG submission 14292) | reverse complement strand
ACTCCTAGTGACCAAGGTAATAACCACGCGGATATCCCAAAAATTGCAAAAACATATCGAGCAATTAACAAACCGGCTTGACCCAGGATGGGAGCGGGGCCGTCAGGAGGGAAATTATGATAATTTAATGGATTATAATCGATAAAAGATATCAAGCTCAATAGAGATAAAATGGCTAAGAAAAACCCCCAGCCCTTTCTTTGAACCGGTGACAAATCTGACAGACCACTTCCTTTTTTGTTTTTAGCAGATACGTTTGCCACTATTATATTTTGGGCGTATAAATCACCACATCTGAATTTCACCACACATTAAGGTATTGAAACTGTAATGCACAAAATTTTCAAGTTTGAACCTCATTATTTCGAACGAATATGGGGAGGACGCGCATTTCAGACTATTTTAGGAAGAAATATTCCAGCTAAGCAAAATATCGGAGAATCTTGGGAAATCGTCGATAGAGATGATTGCCAGTCTGTACTTACTCATTCTGAAGGTGAATCCATTACATTACGGGCATTGCTCAAGGGACAGCCCCATAATATCATGGGACCTGGTTGGAATGTAGACGACAAATTCCCAGTTTTGGTTAAATGGTTAGATTGTAATGAACGCCTCAGTTTACAGGTTCATCCTCCGAAATCTGTTGCTGGTTTAATATCTGGTGAGCCGAAAACTGAAAATTGGTATGTTGCTCATACAACAGCCGAGGCTGGACTATTTGTCGGTCTTAAATTTGGAACAACAAAGAAGAAATTCATTAAAGCTCTCAAGGAGAATAAGTTAGAAGCAGTCTGCCATCGTATTAACTCATCTGCAGGGGACTCCATATTGGTTAATAGCGGATCGATACATGCAATTGATGGGGGTAATCTCATCTTAGAAATTCAACAAAATTCGGACACAACATATCGAGTTTATGATTGGGGCAGGAAAGATAAGACTGGATTTACCAGAAAACTCCATATCGAAGAGTCGTTAAGGTGTATTAATTTCAACGATTTCGAACCCGAAATTACTTCCACTAATAACTCTCAAGTTCAGGTACTAGCCGAGTGCAAACACTTTAGGATAAGAAAGTTTACATTCCCTAAACCGATGAAACTCAAACTGAAAAACTTGCAACAGCAATGCATGATCCTGAATCCCCTTTTTTCTGATATTTCGGTTGCAAACGAAGTCATTCCGGCAGGTACACTTGCCCTTTCTCCCTATGCAGAGGATTGTGAAGTTCAAATTAATCAACCAGGAGAAATGATTTTAACGGACAACTTCTTTATTCCCCAAACAAATTCAATATAAGGTTTTAGTTATAATTTCATTCATGTTGACCTCAATTTAGAGATTAGATTTACTCATCTCTTTTGTGCTCAAAACCTTAATCATGGAAGACAAAGAAGACTTAACGGATTCAGACAATAATCAGACCGAACCTCCTGTAGAAGAAAACGAGGATTCGGATCAGAATCTAGAGGAGAGTCCAACCATGCTCAAGACCCGCCTTCACGAAGCTTACAGTAAGCAGGAGGATCTACAGTCCAAATATTTGAGAACATTCGCAGATTTAGAAAACCTTAAAAAAAGATCTATTCGAGATCGTGAAGAGGCGATACAACGGGCTCGACTACAACTTATTGAAGATTTGCTTCCTGTAATTGACGCATTTAAAATGGGAATGATTGAGGCAACCAAGTTTGATCCCGATGGTCCCATTGTCAACGGCTTCAACATGGCAACCAACCAACTTCAAAATGTTTTAGGAGAATATGGTTTAGTATGCATTGAAGAAACAGGGGGGCAATTTGATCCCAATATTCATGAAGCTATTGGTCACGAAGAAAGTGAAGAGGAAGATACAGTTCTCAAAATAATTCGAATCGGATATCGATTAAAAGATCACTTGATCAGACCCGCTAGTGTAATCATTTCGCAGAAAAGAAAAGATCAGGCTTCGGAATGATTAAACTGATAAAACTTTAAAATACAAAAACCATATTATGCCAGATAAGGACTTCTATCAGGTGCTGGGTGTAAACCGAGATGCCTCTGACTCAGAAATTAAAAAGGCCTATCGAAAATTAGCCATTCAATTTCATCCGGATAAAAATCCCGGGAATAAAGGAAGCGGAAGAAAAATTTAAAGAAATTTCTGCTGCATTTGATATATTAAAAGATCCTGAGAAGCGATCAAAGTACGATCAATTCGGGCACGATGCATTTCGAGGCGGCCACTCATCCGGGGGAGTTGATCCCTTTGATCTGTTTAAAGATGTTTTCGGTGGTGGTGGCGGAAGAGGTGGTTTTGGTAGTATATTCGAGGACTTCTTTGGAGGAGGAGGTGGTGGAGGCAGAGCATCTGAGGGGGTTAGCGGCAATGATTTGCGAGTCACCGTTTCCATCTCTTTGGAACAATCTGCTAGTGGTGTAGAAAAAGAAATTAAATACTCTCGGCACCTTGAATGTTCAGAATGTGAAGGTTCTGGTTCTGCAGATGGCTCATCCAAGACAATGTGCCCAACTTGTGGAGGTGTTGGTCAAGTTGCCTCTAATCAAGGATTTATAAGTATCCGAAGAACCTGTCCAACTTGCAATGGTTCTGGTGTGAAGATTGAAAACCCTTGTAATTCATGCTCAGGACAAGGTCGCAAAAAAAGCAGCGATTCTGTGAAAGTCAAGATTCCCGCAGGGATCCACGACGGCTCTAGGCTTTGTTCTAGGAATCGTGGGGATGCAGGCCCACAAAAAGGTCCATTTGGTGACTTGTATGTCGATGTTCAAGTCAAAGCACACGATCTTTTTGAAAGAGACGAGGATGACCTGTTTCATGAACTCTTTATCCCTTTTACTTTATCAACACTCGGAGGAACGGTTGAAACTCCTACATTAGATGGTAAAGTGACACTAAAAATTCCTCCTGGAACACCATGTAATAAAACATTTCGTATTCGGGACAAAGGTATGCCCAACTTACGATCACCTTCTCATAGGGGAGATCTATATGTTAAAATCGTTATTGAAGTTCCCAAGAATCTAAATAAAGAACAAAGGCAGAAACTAGTCGATTACGGACTTTCATGTGGAGAAGAAGATCTAAGTTCTGAATCCGGTATATTAGATAAAGCGAAACGTTTTTTTGATGGGGATAATTAAAAGTGTCCGAAATCGAGATTCCAGTTAAAAATTCATACTCTTTTGAGGAAATTTGCAAAATTCGCACAAAAAAAGAGCAACAAGGTAAATCAATTGTTCTAACAAATGGATGCTTTGATTTAATCCATGCCGGGCATATTTACTCTCTCGAAAAAGCCGCTGCTCTAGGAGACGAACTTTGGGTTGCTTTAAACTCCGATTCCAGTATCCGCAAACTAAAGGGAATTAACAGACCCATCTACAGTCAAAACGAAAGGGCTTACCTGCTTGGTGCTTTAGAAGCAGTCAACCTAACTTTCTTTTTCGACAGTACAAACCTTGCTCAGGAAATAAAAAGGCTAAAACCTGAATTTTATGCCAAATCTGGAGATTATTCCTTAGATAATTTAAACCCTGAAGAACATGAGGCTCTAGAAGAAGCCAATACCCAAATTTGTTTTGTTCCGTTTCTTGAGGGGTTTAGTACCACCCGAACTGTAGAATCTATTAAAAATACCTAAGTTTTAAATATACTGTGAAAACCATAATCTTAGGTTCAGGAAATGGAACAAATTGCCAAGCGCTTCTTGACGCTTTTTCTGACGGATTACTCGGAACAACAGAAATAGTTGCCGTATTCTCAGACAGGCAAAATAGTGGGATATTGAAATGTGCTGAAAAGGCCGGCATTTACTCATCTTATCTTGGCAAATATCCCCGCATTCAGGAGAATGAATCGTCCCACTTTATCATAGAAGAAGACCATTGGATAACAGCAATTAAATCGAAACAGCCCGACTTAATTGTTCTTGCTGGCTTCATGAAAATTGTCAGCCAAAGATTTATCGATTCATTTAATTCGAAAATTATCAATCTGCACCCTAGCCTACTGCCTTGCTTTCGTGGTTTAAATGCAATTAAGCAAGCATGGGATGCAGGTGTGAAAATTACAGGGTGCACTGTTCATTGGGTCTCATCTGAATTAGATGGAGGGCCCATTATCGCACAGGCACCCGTTCGTATTATGTCCTCCGATACTATCGAATCAACTACAGCAAAAGTACAGGCTGCTGAACATATGTTATTACCCAGTGTTGTCGCAGATATTGCTCATACTGATTCAATCGCTAAGCCCCGTGATTAAACTCACAAGCTCAATCCCCGAAAGTTCCCTTGATTATATCGATGGATACCTATTTGAACATGCTCCTTCGCCTTGGATTGTAGAAATTGATAAACTAACCGGTGGTATGGTTTTGACTGGATACTTCGCTACTCAAAGCGAGATGCATAACGAAACTTTTCAACTTAAAGGTGAATTAAAAGATTTTCTCGAATTTAATTTCTCTCAGGAAAACATCCAAGATACTGATTGGAAAAATTCTTACAAAAAGCACTTTAAAGCATGGAGTTATAACGGCTTTCACCTTGTACCTTTATGGCTTAAAGATGATTTCAATATACCAGCAAACAATCACGCACTATTTTTAGATCCTGGGATGGCATTTGGTACCGGAAATCATGAATCTACACGAATGTGTATTGAATTCATAGTTGATGACACAAATTCTAAAAGCTGTGGAGATTCATTTGTTGATTTGGGATGTGGTTCCGGAATTTTAACTATTGCAGCATCATTACTCGGTTTTTCTAGTGTCCTAGGATTCGATAATGATGAAGATGCTGTTCGGATTTCCTCTGAGAATGCTAGTGTAAATAATTTACCAAACGACGTTAAGTTTCAGGTCAATGATTTAAACAAGATGAATCACTCATTGGGGAAATTTGATTATGTGGCAGCTAATATTCAGGCAGATATTTTAATAAGAAACGCTGAAAAAATCATCGATTTAAGCAGTCCTAACTCTGTTATTATCCTTTCAGGAATTTTGGCTAAGGAGGTAAATCAAGTATGTGATTGCTTTCAAAATTTAAATCCGGACGGCGACATCCAAATTAACTTGAAAAGGATGGGTGATTGGGCAGCAGTCAGGATTATAAAATCTGACTGCAGCTAAATTAGATAAGCTACACAGTTTTGTAAAACCTAGCTCCAAATATTTAAAACTTTCAAGATTCCTGAAAGCCAAGTATATCAACCACCTAAATAAGTAAGGGCCTTAGGAATTGGTAAAGTGTAAAAAGCAAAACGATTTATTCCTAGAGCATCGATTTTCGTAGAAACTTTTTCCATTACATTTTTCACAGATGTAGGAGCGAGTGAAGTATATACAATTGCCCACTCTTCATTACACATATCTTCCCCGGTACTCGCCCGATCAGCCATAACTCCAAAATTAGTGCTAACACCTGGCGCACCTGCATCGAGTATCGCATCATAAACATCTGAATAATGATCACGAGGAACAACACAGTACAATCCAACTAAGTCTTTTAAGAAAGAGGTGCTTAGCGAAGTAGATTTGGTCTCTACACTACTTCTCCAGTCTTTTCCGCCTTTGACTTCATCCAATGCTGAGATGATTTGTTCCATACTAGCTCCATGCGAAGAGCTAGCAACAGTACTGCTAACATTTATGAGTCCGTTGCTGACAGGAATCGAATACATAAAACCACGACCGGGTTCAGTAATTCTTCCTGCTCTTGCCATACTTGTAAATACTCACTCGACTCTGAACGATCAACCACACACCACACAAATTCTTTTTCTGGTCCCTTGGTCATGCGAAGTACCGGTATCTTGTCACGGATGCCACCTCCTTCGCCAAAGGTTACAGTAGGGCCTGGTGCTCCTGCAGCTAGGGCAGCTTGTGCTATGTCTTCTGCAACTCCCTTCTCACAGATACAACAAATCGCTTCCATAGTAATCTCAGTAGAATTACCACCTTCTCCTTCTCCCTCGCCTTCCGTTAGTGGAAAACTTGAGGAATGCTGAGCTTCACTACAAGGAATACTAAAAATAGCTCCTGACCCAACACGGTCTAACCTGCCAGCTTCTATAGCAATGTTTGAAATTCTTTCATTTTGACTTTCAGGTACCAAAACTTGAACTAAGCACTGTTCAGGTGCAGGAGGGGGGAACATCTTAGCTAGAAAACCTCCTTCATTCAAAATTGAGCCACGAGCTGAAACTTGAAAAATACCCTTAGCACCAGCTTTTTGTAATTCCTTCGAAACTTTGTCTAATGAATCTTTTGGTAAAATTAAATTTACCAAAGAAATATCGTTTTTAACTTCTAAATTATTCATTATGCAGCCTCCGCTAATTGTTCTGAAGATTGATTGCCTTTTGGTTTTTTTCGAACCAACAGACCAACAGTAAGCACTGTAATAATTGGTCCAACCGACGCAAGTGATAGAACACCAAAACCATCAATGGCTCCAGTCTTTGCACCAATACCAAGTCCCATAGCCAACACTAGTGGAACCGTGATTGGACCGGTTGTTACACCTGCACTATCCCATCCGAAATTAACAAAATCTTCACTCGAAATAAAAGTGAGAATTAAAAGCAAGGTGTAAGGGGGGATCAGGAGATACCAAAGTTCTAAATTGAATGCAATTTTAGCTACACCTGTGGCAATTCCCAAAGCTACTCCAGTAGCAACAGCTTGCATAAGCAAATTTTTCTTAAAAGCCCCAACAGTTATTTTCTCAACTGTAGATCCTAAGGCATTCAAGGCAGGTTCTGCTAAGGTTGCTCCGTACCCTAAAATAAACCCAAATAAAATCGCTAAGCATTTACCAACTGTGGAAGATTGGAAAATAGGATCGATAAATCCCTCTGATTGCCAGGGTTGAATGGATGCAAAACTAGACACGACATTTCCGCCAAGCTGTTCACCAAGTGGGGTTAATCCAAGTGCAATTCCCAAGTTGAAAAGACACATTCCAATAACGGCACAAGCAATACCAATTACAAGTTCGTCCATATGCTTGGGTTTTTGCCTGAGGCCAACAATCAAAACAAATAAAAGAATAGAACATAATGGCACAATTGCCCATATGGCTCCTTCCAAAGCTCCGCGATCTTGATCAGGTCCGGTTAGTAACCCGTCCTGTTTGGAGTAATTAATAGATCCGTCAGGTTCTATACTATAAAAATCTTCACCCGGATCAACTTTGCCATTGTTATTCTTATCACTTTCTAATGGTTTAAAGGTATTCGGGAAAAAATCGAACTTGTTAGTAAACGCGGTAGCAACATCTGCGTCTGGGTTCCAAAGAGCATCTGGAGCTTTGTATCCCTCCCTAACAACATAGGTCTTGGCGCCACGAACCTGAACATTTTCTCGGCCTCCACCTGATAATACTGCTGGCACGATTGCCCCTTCGGCAACTTTAGTTCGTAGTGCATAACCTTCGGGCAGAGCGTTATTTTGATTGAGATAATTTTCAACCATTTTCCTCTCTTCCACAGACAAAGACCACGAAAGCTCTGTTTCACCAACACCTGAAGCAGACTCTATCCTGGATTTGGCTTTTATATCCCCAAATTTTTGCAAGTCAGTTGGATAGTTTGTCCCATACTTACCGGCGTTCTTATGCCAACTAGCAGTTGATTCAGAGGCAAAGTAGTAATTATCTGTGTTAAACAAAAAGAGAGCGTAGCACATTACAGCAAGTATTGGAAAAAGTGAAGCTAAGGTAACGACACCAAAACCCGTATTACTTGAACCACCAGTAGATACGATCCTACAAACTCCAATACCTAGAGCAAGTACAAGAGGCACAGTGACTGGACCTGTAGTTACCGCACCACAGTCCCAGGCCAGGCCTAACACATGCTTAAGCCTGTCGTCGGAAAACTGCATGTACAACGTTATGCAGGAAAGAGTCACAACACCGACATAAATGAATGGCTTAAGAGACCAGCCTTTATAGAAGCGGAGAACACCGAGGAGGACAGCGATACCAACACCAACACCGACACAGTTTACTAGGAGCCCTGCTCCAGTATTTAATATGGTCCACAACAAAGGTGCAGCTGTGGGATCTACGCCAGCACCGGCAGCTCTTAATACCCCAATAGCCGGTTCCGCGAATGTAGCAAATGCACCCAACACAAAACCAAAGGCAAGACTTGTGGGAAGACAAGGAATACCTAAGATTTTCTTTCTTGGTAATGTAGAACCCAAAGATTCACCAAGTGGCATCAGACCGAGTCGAAGACCTTCCATAAAGAAAGCAAGGCCCACGATAACAATCATAATCCCGGCTGCAATCATAAGAGAATAGACGATGGGCAAACCCAAAACAAGAACCTGAAAAACAATTAAATAAAGTATAATAAACCAAACACACTGAATCTGCTCGACTATTTTATCTTTTGAAAATGATAAAATGATGCCGAGTTTTTGCTGCAAGCTAAGTTGTAGTTTATTGCTATCGGAGGATTGTTCAGTACTCATATGTTAAAAATTTATAGTTATCATTGAATTTTATAACGCGCAGGTAAAGGTTTAAACAAATGTCTAATCACGCCAATTCGCATTCGCTAGGGAAAGGGAGGTTCTGTTGGAACCTGATTTTAAACGGATTGGATTATTCCAAACCGCACCAATTTTTCCGACCGGTGCAGTACCTAACAAGTAATAAGATGCAGGTACTATGTTTTTGAATTCGGCAAAACCATCAATGTCTGTTCGTATCCTATGCCCTTTTCCTTGTTCCACTTGCTCCAAAAGAATGTTACGGATTCTTTTGTAAACTCCTGGATAAGAAAAAGGTGATTTTCTGGCTTTCGCCCAAAGTTCTTCGAACGAACTAATTTGTGGATAATCTTTGAGAAAAAATCCTTCCTTCAAAAGAAGTTCGCTCAAGCTATTTGATACCAAAAAGAATTCTGTATAAAAAACTTCTTTGTTTTTACCGTTTAAAAGAGTAACCACAGCATCAAATTCTAGAGTACATGTGCCAATATTTTGCAAGGTATCTAAGTTGGACGGAGCGGAAAAATCCGGATTTTTAAAGTTCCGCCCTTTTTCATAGGATCGGGAACCTGTGTTTGGAGGAGCAGGCAAAACCCTCGGTTGCAGTGAATCAATGCCATTTACAAATTGATCATTACGCAATCTAAGTCCGTCAAGTTCTCTTGATTTGTCCATTAAATTGCTCTTAAGGTTAGCTATCTCGGTTTGCAGTTTGTATAGGTGACTTGTATTCGAACCTGTAATTACATTTTCAGGCGGACGGACTGAAGGAACTGAAGTTAAAGTCCTTGACCTCTGAAGTTCTAAGAGGAGTTCTTCGTTTAATCGTGTTAGAGAAGCAATTGTCTGGTCTTTGCGGGCATTCAACGAACGTAACTCTTGCAAGCTTATCTGAAAATCATCGTCTAACGATGTTGGGGATTTAGGCGTTGCATGTTGCTCGTAAGAATCAAGCATTTTAGAGGCAGCTACCACTTTGCTTTCAGGCGGTAATGGTAGTAAACTGGTCTGAGTTATTGGCTTTTCGGATATTTTTTTTTCGTCTGCTCCATCAATGACATTGATTGTAGAAACTTCATTACCGCTATTCAAAAAAGAAGCCAAGTTTTGTCCCCCGCCAGTTTGCTTGGCGATCAAAGAGGCAAAATCCAAATCGCCGTCTGAAGTTTCACTCGATGTGGACAACATATTTTGAGATCGTTCCGAACAAGAGTTCAAAAGAAAAACCAAAAGAGTAACTACAATTGTATTGGGGAGCATATGATTCTTTTGCAACTACTGTATCCCAATAGGCAATAAAGAAAATTTCGGCAAGGTTCTTATTTACACCCAATGAATTTTTTGACAATTAAATAGAATATGTCTCTCTTACCCCCTTCCGAGACGAATTCGCTTGAACGCGAATTAACCTTCTTGAAACAAACCATATCCTCTCTTCGCGATCAGCTTGAGAGAAACATGGATTTGCATGATTCTGAACTGCACGCAATCGAGGAAGGACACGCTGCAAAAGAATCTAACTTCCAAAAACTAGTGGCTGGTATGAGGGAAGACTATGAAAAGCTTTCACTCAAAAACGAAGAAGATAAGCAACGTTTGAAAAGTACTTTTGAAGTTGAGCGAAAAAGCTTCTCTTCTCTAGTTAGCCAACTAAGACATCAACTTGAAGAGTCAAATTTGTTAACTCAACAAGCAACCGAAGAGACACAATCTTTAAATAATAAAGAAATTAACGAATTACACGATCTTGTTTCAAGGCTTCGTAGGGAATTAGAAGCCAAGGATATAGAACAAGCCAAGGTAAAACAGTCAGTTTCACAGGAAAAGAATTCGGAAATTCAAGAATTAAGAAAACTTGCAGAAAACCTGAGGCACAAAATTGGGCACACCCAAATCCGTAAGGAAAATGAAATTGGAAAATTGATTTCATCACATGGCCTAGAAACAAAATCTTTAAGAGAAACAATCGAAACCCTAAGGGCTTCTTTGGAAGAAGTTAAACGCTCCAAGGAAGACGAAATTCAAGCTGCCATTGCTCAAATCAGCCAAGAGAAAACATTGATGCAGGGTTCGTTACAAAAAAGTCGAAACGAACTGGATGTGGCAGGAGCTAGACATCAAGAAAAAATCCAAAAAATCATTCAATCTAACGATAATGAAAAAAAATCGCTCAAGGAGACGATTACCCTGTTAAGAGAGGAAATTGGAAGTTTTGATAACCGCATACAGGAGGCAGTCCAACAGGAAAAAAGACTGCATATCGATGAAATTCGCCAATTAAGAGAAACCCTNCTGCAAACTCGAGAAAGCATTGAAAAGAAAAAATTCGAACTTGAGGAAAAAATTCAAAAGGCAGAATCCTCCCAGCAAAAAGAAAATATTTCACTTAAGAAGACAATATCTTCGTTACGAATTGAATTAGAACAAAGCGAAGTTCAAAAAGAAGAGGGAGTCCAAAAAGCATTAAGTTCTCACATTGCAGAAATTAAACAACTCAAAGAGTCACTATCCAACCTTAGATTAAATTTAGAGAGAATTGAAAATCGACACGCTGTATCCCTCCAGAAATCGAATCAAAAATCAAATGCGGAAAAGATTTCCTTACAAGGTACAATCCAAACATTAAGAGATGAAATCGAATCTGCCCATGCAAAGAGAGATGAATTGGTTCAAGAAACCAAAAGAATAAAGAATCTCGAAATCGAACAGCTTCGAAAATCTTTATTACTTGTTCGAAATACTCTCGATAGAGAAAGAATGCAGTTAGATGCAGAAGTTCAAAGAGCTTCTGCTGCTTCAACTCAGGAAATCAGTTCCTTTAAAATTTTAGTTTCCGAATTGCGTGAACAAATTGAAGAAGTAAAAATTCGTGAACAAGAAAAGGTTCAAAAGGCAATTGGATCTACTAATTTACAGATTGAGCAACTACAAAAAAGTTTGTCCAGAACGCGAGATCAGATGGAGCGTGAAAAAAATATTTGTGCAAACAAAATACAATCCATCGAGTCCCAGAAAAAGTCTGAAATTCGTAATCTAAGGGAAATAGTATCACAGCTTAGAATTCAGATCGACGAGATTGGGTCGGAGAACGAAGAGAAGGTTCAAAAAGCAATTAGCTTTTTGACCCAAGAAAATAATCAACTCAAAGAAGGTGCCTTGTTGACGAGATCAAAAATCGAAAACTTAAAAGAAGCTCACCAATCCGAACTTCAAAGGAAAAATTCAACCCAGGAAAATTTGTTAAGTGGACTTAAGAAAACTATCTTCGAATTGAGGACAGAAATTGATCTTCAACAATCAGACTTCGAAGACAAAACCCAAACCGCTACCACCACTTTGGTGAGAGAAAATGAAATATTGAAACATTCGTTATCAAAAATTAGGGAAAAGCTAGACATTGCGAACGCTCAAACGCAGCATGCAAAACAAGAAAAAAATAAGCTACTAGAGCAAGAACTGTCTCAACTAAAAGAGACGATTGGTACNCTTCGGGCAGAAACCGAACAATTGAANAATAAAGCTATTGATGAAGTTCAAAAAGTTGCGTCTTCCAACCTTAATGAAATTAATCATTATAGAAATATGGTAAGATCTCTTCGAGATGAGATTGACCGAAAACAAGTCTCACATGATAAAAATTTACAAAAGGCTACCCAAAAAAAAGATATGGAATTCAAGGAACTCCATGAAACAATAATCGAGTTACGCTCGAAACTAGATCACGACCATGCCAACTAAAACCAATTCCCCCGAACCTAAGAAGAGAACAGCAAGGTTCTCCGATATGCTACTTCAAGTTACCACAGACTTAGCAAAAACTAAAAGCTTAGACGAAGCTCTTGAAACCTTAGTTAAGATAACTACCTCAACCATCGGTGCCGAGAGAGGAACTATCTTTTTAAACGATTCCTCGACCGGAGAATTATATTCACGAATTGCCCAAGGAAGTTTTCGTAGGGAAATTCGTATCATGAATAGCAAGGGGGTTGCTGGATGGGTCTTTTCTCATAATGAAGGTGCGATCATTCCCGACGCGTATAAAGACGATCGTTTCAACAAAGCTGTAGATGTAAGAACGGGGTTTCGTACAAAAAGTATTCTTTGTGCCCCTCTAAGAACCGTTAATGGAGAAAAAATTGGGGTTTCACAGATTCTCAACAAAATTGACGGTGAATTTACCCAAGATGATTTAGAACTACTCGAGGCAATGACGGAACAGGCAGCTATTGCTATCCAAGGAAATATTATCGTTGAGCAAGTAGAAGCAGCAAGAAAACAAGAGTTAGAATTCCTTGATGTAGTTTCTCAGGTCGCATCGGAACTTGAACTTACTCCACTCTTGCAAAAAATCATTTCAACAATCTCAACGATGTTGGATTGTGAAAGAGCCACTCTCTTTATCAATGATGAAAAGACCAATGAATTATATACCGAAGTCGGAGAAGGCTTGGACGAAAAATCTATAATACGGTTCCCAAATCATTTAGGGATTGCGGGAACTGTCTTCACATCCGCTAAGCCTGTTAATATACCCCATGCCTATGCAGACCTGCGTTTCAATCCAAGCTTTGATAAGCAGACCGGATTTTTCACACGATCCATTCTTTGTATGCCAGTTCTCAACAAAGAGGGAAAAACCATTGGTGTTAGTCAAGTCCTCAATAAACGCGGAGGCTCTTTTAATCAAGAAGATGAAAAGAGGCTAGCGGCATTTACCTCCCAAATTTCTATGGGCATTGAAAATGCCAAGCTTTTTGATGATGTACAAAATCAGAAAAATTATTCGGAAAGCATTCTCTCGAGCATGCACGATGCAGTGATTACAATAGATGAGAATAAAATGGTCAGGACCTGCAATCCAGCTGGACTGAAAGTGCTGAAACTCTCTAATTTGACTGATGTTCTAAACAGGTCCTTAATCGAATTACTGGGATCCGAAAACTCTTGGCTAACCAATAAGTTAGAATCAGTCGATGAACAGGAAGAGTTTCTAGATGCCACCCTAGTCATCCAAGGAGATAAGCTTTCTGTCAATGTTTCCACCACCCCCCTGATTGGACAAAAGAATGAAAGTATGGGGGTTATGATCATGATTGAAGATATCAGCTCTGAAAAAAGAATGAAGTCTACCATGTCTCGATACATGGATCCTGAGTTAGCGGATCAATTAATGAACGCTGGTGAGAGCGATGATGTTATGGGAGGAAAACAAAGCACGGCATCTGTATTGTTTTCAGATGTTCGAAGTTTTACTACTATTACTGAAGAACTTGGAGCCCAAGGCACTGTTAAGCTTTTAAATGATTACTTTACCATAATGGTTGATTGCATAACAGATGAAGGAGGCATGTTGGACAAATTTATCGGTGATGCCATGATGTGTATCTTCGGCACCCCTATTCCCCACGAAGACGATCCGGACCGAGCGGTTCGTGCAGCCATTCGTATGATGACCGACCTTAAGGTTTTTAATGAAAAAAGAGCGGCTGAAGGTAAAATGCCTATTGATCACGGTATGGGAGTTAATACTGATTCGATTGTCTCTGGAAATATTGGTTCGCCCAAAAGAATGGACTACACTGTCATTGGAGATGGGGTTAACCTAGCAGCACGTATCGAGAGTGCCTGTAAACAATACGGGGCTCATATTCTTATAAGTGAATTCACATACAAAGCGGTTAAAGCTACATACCGAACACGACAAGTTGACTATGTTATTGTTAAAGGAAAAACAGAACCAGTCGGAGTCTTCGAAGTGCTCGATTTTCATGATGATGATTCTTATCCGAATATGATTGAGGCTCTCGGTAATTTTAATGATGGGTATCGGGCATGGAATGATGGGAAGTGGGACCAAGCCATAAAATTGTTCAATTCAGTTAAAAAAATTAACCCCGAAGACAAAGCTGCTCAGCTTTATCTTGATCGCTGCGACTACATGAAAAAGAACCCACCCAAAAAAGAATGGGATGGCGTTTGGGTAATGACCTCGAAGTAAGGGCTTCAATCCATGGAACAGAACGCAAAAAAACTCTTAGAAAGAGCGATCGAACTTGATCCAAATCTTGCTAATGCTCATTTCAAACTGGGCGTTCTTTATCAATCTGAGCAAAAGTACGATTTAGCATTAGAATATTTCGAACAAGCAGTTTCAATCAATTCAACCTACGCTGAGGCGGAATGTGAACTTGCAATCGAACTTACTCGATTAAATAAGCACGAGGATGCAAGAGAACATTTTCTAAACGCGTTGGAACTCAATCCTAATTTTGTTAAAGCCTATTTTAATTACGCTTTAATGCTGGTTGAAGTTAAGGATTTCGAGGAAGCAAAAAACAATTTTGATAAAGTTGCAGAAATTGATCAAAATTTTGCTGCCGCTTATTACAATAAAGCAAAATTATTGACCAACCCCGATGACTTTGAAGGTGCACGTAAAAACTATGAAACAGCCATCGATATTGAAGATGAGTATCCGTGTGCACATTACTACCTTGGAAAACTCCTGCTGGGTGGAAAAGCTACAAATAATGATGGTTCATCTATAGATAAGAGAGACTGGAAAACGGCAAAGAAACATTTTTATCGGGTGATCGAACTCGACCCGCAAAACTCGAAAGCTCACTACAATACAGCAAGGATATTATTTTCTGAAAAAAGTTTACCAACTTCCAAGAAACACCTCGTTACCGCACTTGAACTTACATCCGATTATTCAAAAGCCCACTATTTATTAGCCAGGATTTTAGAAGGGGAAAAAAAGCTGGAAAAAGCGATTCACCACTACAATGAGTCCATAAAATATTTTCCCAACAACCCCAAAGCACTTTTTCACCTAGGAAAACTTTACTACCATCAAGAAAAGCTAGCAGATGCGGAAAAGAACCTAAAATTATCCATACAAGCTGACTCCCAAAATGCCAATAGCCACTTCTACCTTGCTAAGATTTTAACCCTTGATGAAGATCCAAGCCTTGCAAAAAAACATTTCTACAAAGCACTAGAAATTAATCCTGACTTTGCTGAAGCTTATTATGAATTGGCTTTTCATGCGGAAAACTCGGGAGATCTAAACGAAGCCAAAATTCATTTTCAAAAAGCAACGGATGTTGAACAAAATTTCGCTGAAGCTTATTTTAATTTAGCCAGGCTCTCGTCCAGCCCATCAGAGTACGATTTAGCTGAAAGAAATTTCGAAACGGCTTTAGAAATCAAAAATGAATATGATGAGTGTCATTATTATTTCGGTAAATTGCTAGCCAAAGGAGAACGAATGTCAAAGGATGGTACCATAATTTTGCAACCCGATCCTGAAGAAGCGTCTAAACATTTTCAAAATGCAATTCGCATAAATCCTAAAAACTTCAAATCGTTTTACGAGTTAGGCATTTTACTAGCTAATCAAAAAAAATTCGTTGAATCATTTGAGGCACTACAAAAAGCAATTACAATCAATCCAAATTTTGCGGATGGTCATTATCAACTAGCTGTACTCTTAATGAATCAATCGGCTCAATGTGCTCTAGCAAAGATTAGAAAACCTTCTGCAAAGACTAAAGTGAATAAAAAGACCCAAAAAAAATGAAGAGCTACATCAAGGTTGATCTTGATCCAATGAAACACTTGGAGAAGGCTCTCCAACTTGATCCTGCTAGCCCGCAATCGGCATATTTATTTGCTAAGACACTTATCCAAAAAAAGGATAGTCTAAAAGCCATTCATTTCCTCCAAGATTTTCACAAAAACCATGGGTTATCAGACAATCTCTATAACCTATTAGCAAAGGCTTACTTGGTTGAAAAAGATTTTAGCAATGCAGAAGATGCCAATGGAAACGCATTATCAAAGTCACCCAGAGATAGAGAGTTTTTAGAGACTGCTTTTCGTATAAAGGAAGCAAAAGGAGATAAATTCTCTGCCCTTCATTTCCTCGAAAGAATTATTAGATATGGAACTGAATCCTTTGAGATTTATTGGGAAATGTCTAATTTACTTACCGACCCTGCTGAGCGGATTAAAAGAATCAATGTCTTGGAAATTGCCCACTCCCTTAATCAATCTAATGTCAAAATCTACAAAACCTTAATTGGTAGCTACTGCGACTACTTTGAATCGATAAAATATAATAAAGCTAACATAGGGTTATTTAAAGCTTTTAAAGATCGAATAGAAACAACGAACGGTTTTGATCTACCCCCACCCCTAAAGGATAGATCTAATCTTATTTTTAAGCAGTTTGAAGCAATTGTTTACTGAATTATGTTTTCTTTTTACTTTTAAGATAAATAGCAAAAGAGGGAATAGAAAACAGATAAAATAGGATGGCAAATGCCAAAGATAGCCACTGTTCTCGAACCACAACGGCAGCAGCCAAAATTACCCCCACAAGAACAAAAATTACTTTTCCGTACGATATTTTATATTTTATACTTTTTAAAGAAATGGTTGGAATACGAGAAACCATAAGGACACTGACTAACATAACCCATAAGCATATCGCTCCAGGACGAAATAATTCGATTCCCGAAATTCCAAACCTTTGCATATTTACCTCGAAAATGATTGGGCTTAACAGGATAATAGCACCCGCGGGTGATGGAACTCCTGTAAAGTAGTTGCTTGGCTTTCCATCCGAGTCAGATGGAGATCGACTAGTAACATTAAATCGAGCAAGCCTGAGCACACAGCAAGATGAATAAAAAATGAATGGTACCCAATACCATCCTAGTAAATAACTGCTTTCACTTTTAGTGATTGAAACAATCCAAAGGTATAGAATAACGGTAGGAGTAACTCCAAAGCTTACCGCATCAGATAAACTATCTAATTCAGCTCCAATTTTAGAGGTTGCCTTAAGCATTCTCGCACTTAACCCATCCACGAGGTCAAAAAAAGCAGCAAGCAAAACACAAACTACAGCAGACTTCCACTCCGACTCTAGTGCAAACCTTATACCTGTAAGACCAATACACATTCCTACAGTGGTAAATATGTTAGGTATCAAACGAACAATTAAGAACTCTTCAGTCTGAGCTAGTGGATTAGGTTTGTCAGGAGACATTCAGTCTTGAAAACTTTAGGGATTAAATTCAGTTTTTTGTTATGGAAGGAAAGATCAAAATAATAATAGTAATTCTTCCTACTTTAATTTGTTGCAGTAAAAGATGGAATCCAGACGAACAGTATACCTCAGAAATTGCTTCTTTGAATACTGCTAAGCTTAATATCTATAAAACTTCTAATAAAGTTAACTTTCATGACATTAAAGTGGGGGACTCATTGTCTCGGGTTATATCTATGATAGGAAATGATTATAAAATTTCAGCAAGTTTAAAAAATAATTACGGAAATTGGATGAAAATAGAATTTGGTAAAAAATTAGACAAAACCCATATGGAATTACTTTTAAAGAACAACGAGGTAATCAATATTCACAAGTATTGAACTTTTTATATTTCAACCTCTTTAACAAAAGTAAGTAAGAGCTTAATCAAAGCTCCTTCGCTAAGTAAAGAGGGGGTAATAGAAAACAATTCCCAACCCTCTTTGCACATTTGGTTGGATTTCTCGTCAATAATGGAAGCAATCTCAAGACTCGTGTCATCACCCTTTATTCGCATACCTTTGGGAGTAATCACACAAGTTTTGTATGTTTTAAATGCCATAAAAACCTTAACTTACTGCCTTGGCACTTGAATCTTTGGCAGGTTCTTCATCTTTTTCTCTACCATAATATTTGTTGTAATACTTGTACCTAAAGTAACCGTATCCGTAATAACCAGAGTAGTAATAGCCTGGAGCTTTCTTTTGTGGAAGGTCGTTTAGTACAACACCCAAAATTTTGGCTCCGGTCTCGTCCAAACTTTCCAGTAAACTTTTGACTATTTTTCTAGAAACTTTTCCATAGCGAGTTACAAACAGAACCTCCTCTACTTTTCGGGCCATCGCCAAGGAATCTGGAAATAATCCTAGAGGAGGGCTATCAATAATAATTACATCTGCAAAGCTTCTAAGCACTTTATGAATTCGGTCGAATCCATTACTCTCCAAAAGTTCGGTAGCAGCCCTAGTTCTTCCACCTGAAGGTAAAACAAAAAGGTTTGGATGAATCTGGGTAACTGTCTCTTGAGCCAATTCATGCAGTTTTTGCGGGTCGGTCTGTTCAGCATTGATCAGGGAAAGTAATCCTTTCTCATTAGCAATATTGCAAAACTTATGAATACCCGGACGCCTCAAATCAAAATCAATTAAAACAGTCTTTTTTCCGTGATTAGCACAACTGTACGCAAGATTAGCAGAAATTAAGCTTTTTCCTTCACTTGGAATGGCTGAAGTGACAAGAATCGTTTTAGGATAATCATTTAACGAGTTCATCTGAATCCGGCTAAACATACTACGAAAGGACTCCGTCAACCCGTCATCCAAATCATTTCCAACGATTAAGGGTCTTTGTGTCTCTTCAACTTCAGAAATCTTAGGAATACCCGCGATTAAATCTCGTCCTATAAAAACCTCTACATCCCATGGTGATTTGACGCGATTATCAACAAATTCAAGCAAGAAGGGAATAATCAAAAAGATCGCCACACCAAGCATCATTCCATCCCTCTTAATTTTCACTTTATCAGGAGTAAATGGCGCCCCAGGCAGATAGGCAAACTGTTCTTTGTTCAAAGGTTCTTCTTGCTCGCTTGGTAATGCTTGTTCGATTCTTACATCATTAAGACGATTATGAATTTGATCCGTTGTCTTAGTAACCACCGAGAGTTGCCTATCTAAATTCCTAAGTTTTTCTTCAATTTCACTAAGAGTACGGGACTCCTCCTGCACCTTACCCATTGCAGTGGCAAATTCCTTCTCTTGGGCACTCAGTTGTATATGTTTATCTCTCAAGTCTTCGATTGAAGATTTCACTTCTTTATTCAAAGCTAGCTTAACCAGTTGAACTTGGCGTGCATTCTCAATCATTTTCGGATGTCTTTCCAAGTACCCGGAGCCAGTTTCTTGATAATCTTTCCTTTTTCGCTCCAAATCGAAAAGAGTTTTTCTTAGAGAAGGAATAGCTCCGTAGGATTCAATGGCATCGATTTCAAAAAATTCTTTTATCACAGCAATATCATCATCGATATCTTGAGATGCTAATGACTCTGATTGTGAGCCTATTCGTACTTGAATCTGTAGAATTTGCCGGAGGAGTGAGTTAATACGAATTTGTTCAAGTTTAGACCTAGTTACTTCAGAGGAATATTGGCTTTTTCGTGCTGCGGTATCTTGTTTTTCATCCTCCAAAAAGGGAAGGTCATACCTTTTTTTAAAGTTTGATTGTTCTTGAGAAATTCGCTCTTCCTCAGCCAAACTTTTATCGAGTAATAATTGTAAAACATTTCTCACATTCTCAACCTGTAGACTCTTTCTACTTTTATGGAGCTTTTCATATTCAGACTGCACAACATCCGCTATGATTTGTGCGCCTCTACCAGAACGAGCAGTCGAATTAATTGTAAAGCGGGGTCTGCCTTCTGATGGAGGAGAAACTGATACAGAATAAGAAATGGTGGCACCAACATCAATTGATATACCATCTTTAAGGAAGGGTCCTAGCAGTTCTGACTTTAATTCCGGACTGTCTTTTATTTTTTGAGTTACATTAAGCCTAAGATCTTGACTGTTAAGACCATCCAAATGTTTTGCGACAAGCCCTTGTACATGTTGGTCTCGATCAACTTTTTGTAGGTTGAGAATTGCAGGGGGGGGAATTAATCGAAAAGAAGCACTCGATGAGAATAATTCCGTCCCTTGAGATTTGATGTAGATGAAAGCAAGAGCAACGGGTAAAGATAAGGTAAGTGCAATCAACCAACGATCACGAAGAATGAGTAAAAAGTCTCCTATTCCTTTTACCTTTGTTCCTGATGACTGGACAGAAGGACTGTCGGGCATTTTGTTGTAATTTTCGTCCATATCTAAAGCAGCCTCTCGGGGACTTCGATTCGGTCACCCGGATAAATCCAAAACCTCCGGGAGGAGTTACCCGATTGAACACCAGAACTTAAAGCTTCAACATCTACCTCGTAGGTTTTGGTATTCGTGGGATTACCACTTTCATCAAAAAAAGTACGGGTAACATAAACTCGATTTTTTTTTGCAATGTCATTAAAACCACCAGCTCGAGCAATTACTTCAACAATATTCATTGCTTCCACCTCAGGCGGCAACACATAGGGCCCTTTGCGATTTACTGAACCGGTAAGAAAAACAACTCGCTCCGAATATTTAGTTATATTCAGCAAGGCCTTTGGGCGAGCAAAGATAAGTTCTTTCTTGTACTCTCTTTCAATGGATGACTCAGCTTCCTTCTTGTTTTTACCCATTAGCCTAATCTCACCAACATAAGGCATATTTATAGTTCCTTCATTCGTAAGGGAAGTTTCGATGCTGCAATCAACCTCTCCTTGTATTACAACTCTAATTCGGTCCCCAGGTCTCAATTTATAACCAGTTGGGTCCTTAAGCACGGATGCGTCAAAATAGGCCCCCTGCCCCGAAACATAAATCCCTGACAAGAGAAATAATAATGTGTATGATACGAATTTCTTTTTTAGAGGCATTTCCCTAAAACCTTCCCATTATTTCAGCGTGCACTAAATGGCGCCCATAACTCCCAACACTTGTGCCTTTATCCATTAAGGTAAAGTCATAACCACCTGAAGATGAGAAGGTTTTGTTAATTCTCTTGGTGACACCGAACCCAAAGCCGTATGTTTGCATAGATGAAGAATCTACCTTGCCCTTTTCTTCATCAGAGTTCTGATCAAAATCTTGTGGGTAGGTGTAATCTGTAATGCCCGCACTTAAATAACTTGAGCCCGTTAGGGTATCTGTAAATCGATGTGAAAGTCCTGCTCTAAAAGATGTAGAAAAAGTTGAAAACCCTTGAGCAGTTGGAGAGAATGCACGACTGAGAGAGTAATTGGATGATGTTTTAGAGTTATGCTTCCAATTGAGAGCTACCGAAGTGATTAGGTTGTCTTGGTTAGCTTGATTAGATGAGACATAATCGACTAAACTGTACCCGAGCGAAACACTTCCACTAAATTTGGAAGAATATACACCATCGGCACCAACACTTATTGAATGATTGTTGGCATCGGTGAGGTTATTTTGAGATGTACCATGTGCCTTGGATTTCGAAAAGGTGTAGTTAGTAAAAAAATCTAGCTTTTCAGAATAAATGTAAAATGCACGAAAACTTAAAGGCAGGGTCGAGAAATCAAGATTGGGACTATCATCAGTATTTGCAGATTGGTAAAACCTGTAGGAATAAGAAGTTCCACCACCAACACCAAATTTAGAACTATGATTGTAACGCACATTAAGACCGGCAGTAACATAAGTGTAAGAGATTAAGTCTTGTTCCAAGACACTGGCACCAATATTTTGGCCTAGGTCAAATGTAGTTTCGAACCTAATCTTAGCGTTATTAGAAATTCTTTTCTTGAGGGCAAGAGTATCATCAAAATCAATGCTTAAAGACGTCGTTGGTACGATATTGCTCATGTCTCCGTTCAATAAATATTGAGAGATTTGAACTCCAGCAGAACCAGTAATTTTGAATAGGCCCAACTTATTTGTAAAATGTACTGCCGGTGAAAATGTTAAGATGAAATCGTCCTCGCTTTCTAGACGATCAGGATTAATTAAAGATGAATTTGACTCACTAGCCGATTTCTTAACTCCCGCAAACTCGTTGCTAGGCATGCCAAAAACTAAAGAGTCGTAAGATAATTTAAGTGCTGCACTTGCATCAATACGACCAACCTTTCCTTCGTAAAGTCCAAAAGAGGAAGTCAAAACTAAGAATAGTCCAATAAAATATATGAAGGGCTTCATAATCAAGGATTTAGAGTTTTATTGAATTTACATTCCGATAATTTGTCAA
>JGI20160J14292_10001130_pt1 | contig 22532 bp, 23 predicted proteins | sample COG_10_FD_14292 | JGI IMG/M metagenome (IMG submission 14292) | reverse complement strand
TATCATGACGAATTCCGAAAAGATTGTAGCAGGTTCATATTCGGGTTTCTCGTTAATGGCTGCTAAATATAGGGGTATTGAGATTGAATTCTTGGACACAACTAATGGGAATAATGATAATGGGAATAAAAATACTATAATACAACTAGATTCTAGGAATAATCATGTATCAATATACGAACCAATTTTAAAACTATCAAATAGTCGGAGGAAAAAGTCATTTAAACCTATGATTATTACATAGTTATATGATGGATGATTTAACAAAAAAGATTATTATAATAGAAGAACGACCAAAAAAGGTGAAAATTGTGAAAACTGAAAAGCCCAAGAAAAAACGTGTCATTACTGCGAGTGTAAACTGGGAAACCGCTATTAAGGAATTGGAAGAAGCCGATGTCGATGAAATTTTAAACCATCCCGATGATAATAATACGTGTAAGATAATCCTACAACAAGTAAAAAAGAAGATTGCCGGATATATTGTCCAAGACCGAAAAAAAAATAGAGTAGATAAGGAGTTATTTGTGAATGTCCAAGATGTTATAAACCTATTTAAAACATCTGAAATGAATTGTTACTATTGTAAGGAGAAGGCAGAAATTATGTATGAATATGTAAGGGAGCCAAAACAATGGACTTTGGAACGATTAGACAACTCTCTTGGACATAATAGAGATAATGTAGTGATTGCGTGTTTAAGTTGTAATTTGAGACGTCGTACAATGGCGAAAGAGCGATATTTACAGACGAAGGCAATGGCGAATATAGTGAAATTGGATGCTTAACATTTCTGTATAGCCCATTTGTATAGATTTTTAGAAGTTCGTTCATCTTTGTAATAATCGATTTTATTTTTACAAATTCGGAATATAGTAGGAAATCCTTCTGTAGTGAGTGCCTGTTCACCCATAGGGAAATGTTTCTTGTTAAAATCACTTACTAATTGGTCAACACTAATATTACGCATTTGATTTTCTTGCGTATCGCCCAATTCAACGAACTCGATAGTCATATTTTTCAATGAGCGTCCCATATTATTACGAATTTTCGATTTCATTTTTGCCCACTCGGGTTTTAGACGTACGCAATGCCCGCACCAATCGGCAAAAACCATCCCAATAATTACGTTTTTTTTAGGACTTTTTCTATTTTTGTATGTTTTGTTATCTTTTTTTTTATAACTTTTGGTATCCTTTTTTTTATCCCTTTTGGTATCCCTTTTTTTTTTTTTATCCCTTTTGGTATCCCTTTTAGAATTACGGATATCTCGGTTTTTTCCCATAATATATAACATGTGTTAAGATAATTAGATTTTATATTTTTCTATCATTAAAAGTATATAGCAATGAAAAATTGGTTTTCACGATATGGATGGCTAGCCATTTTTATAACCATATTTTTATGTGGAATAGTATTTATTTTTTGGATGGGAAATGCGAAACTGACGAGTGGTATTTCCCCTTCTCCTAAATTAGAGCCTATGGAAATAGATTTTTCAGACGCAATTGATGACGCGAAAGGTTTATTATCAATATCTCCCACAGTAAGTGATTTAAGAAACAGTCCAAGTCCTCAAGAAGAAGAAGAAGAGGAAGAGGAAGAGGAAGAAGATGAGGAAGAGGAGGTAGAAGATTTAGAACAATGCCCAACATTGTTGATAAAACGAGGTAATAAAATAATGTTGTTTAATAAAAATGCTCCAGAAACACCTGGAAAAAACCCGATATTCTTTGATAATTTAGAACAATATAAACAGTATGCTAAATTACAAAAAGAGTTATACAATCAAAACTGTCCTATTTTGTTTTTACAACAAGAGACAAACGCACAAGGGGAAGATGTATATAGATTAAGAAAAACAGAGGGAACAACGACGAATGTGGACCCCTTATTACTTGGAAGTTTGAGTGATTATTTCAAAAACCAGACAAACGTTGTCCCCCAATTTTCTCCACCTACCGGGCCACAAGCATTTAATCGTGTTCAACCAAATGCGCAATTACCTTTAGTTAATTATGGTGTAAATCCACCTCAAGGTCAAGGTAATACGACAGAATATACTGATGCGATTAGAGACCGTCCTCCATACAATCAAGGATTTTTCGCATTTGACCCTACAAGTCAATATGTGGGTCGATATACAGTAGTCGATCAAATACATGATTCGACAAAAAATAGTGGTGAAAATGGGTTAAGTGATAATCCAATGGACCAAAATTGGGGAGGAGCTGTATTCACAAACAAACAGATAGAATCTGGTAAGTATAAAGAGGATGAAGTTCAACCTCCTACCGTAAATACAGCTCTATCGATGGGTGAATACCCATTGGTTATAGAAGATAGTGATATAGATACACCAAAAATTAATTCACCTTATCAAGAACAAGAAGAAGAAGAAGAAATGTAACTACACCAAGAATTTTAATATATTTTCGACCACATTTTTACCAATTTTTCTCGTTTTCCCTTTGGTTTCGCAAATAATGTCGTCTAAACAAGACGAATCTTCACGTATTCGGTCAATTAAATTGGAAATTGTTCCGAATTTTTTCATAATAGCGATTGCGGAAACACTACTAATACTCGGTATTTGACTTAATATTATTTCACCTATATTTTCGGGTGTAATATTATCCTTTTTCGTTTTTTTCACAACATTACAGTAACGAACAGGTTCTTCCGTATTTTCCTTCGATTCAGGTGTCCAAGGTAGAGAGCCTTTGACCATTTCACGAGTCAACTTATCTGCTGTATATAAAATCCATTCAGCAGTATCGATAACAGAGTGAGTACGGATTACATTAAACCCTTTGTATAGTTGCAGCATGGTCATAGCAGAATAAATCATTTTCTTTTCTCTAACATTTTGATGTCCAAGTTGTGAAAATAATCCTTCAATAACATAGACAATATGATGTCTAAAAAGACCAGACGAATGAATGAGGCGATAAGATTGTTCTTCATATCGACCATCTTTAATACTTGATACTAAATCTCGTAACGATTTTCGTTCAATAATAAGAATTTCTTTATCATCGACAACAAAATGAATATCACCTAGAGTGATCGGTTTTTTCTCAATTTCAATGGTCATTTCGGTCTTCTCAATAATTTCTTGGACAGCATGGAAAAGTTGGGTTTCTCTGTCGTCAATAATAATTTTCATAATGTATTACAATACATTATTAAATATTATATAGTTTTTATTAAATAACTTATACAAACTTGAAGTAAGTATTAGGTCTGTAAGTACTGGCGATGGGGCGAGATTGCATAACATTAGGGTTACGGGTATGAGTAAGACCCATTACAAGAGGTGATCCGTAATTGGCTTGGGTATTACGAGAACCAACTACATTGAGGGCAGTGAGGAAATGATAATCACGTCCTACCTGATAGGGGAGACCAGCCTTTTTATTACCACCACCCTGGTTCTGGTTAACAATGCTAGAAATCGATGACGTACGTTTAGTAGTAGACAAAACCATTATCTTTTATATAATAGTTATAGACAAAAAAAATTAGTCATAAAATTTATTCTAAAAAGGGTTTAGACAGTAATCCATAAAATATATTACAATCTTCATTTTATTCTTACCCAATAAAATGAATTCTAAACTTGAAAATGATACAAAACAAACGCTTATTTCGGACGATGATATTCGAATTGAGCATAATGAAATGGGAGAAGAAGTATATGTATTTGATCCGTATAATCCCCTAAATAAGGCGATTTCGAGAAATTCGATTGAGACGATTTTAAAGAGATATGGAATAGATGCTCCTGTTCATAACATTGAATTGTATAAACGTGCGTTTATTCATCGTTCTCATTTGAAACGTCCCGATATTGAGAATCAGAATAATAATATTAGAATTGTTCCTAAACCAGAGGATTGTTTATCTCTAAACTCAAAATCAAACGAACGTCTAGAATTTGTAGGAGATGGCGTGTTGGAATGTATTACTAAATACATTTTGTATAGACGATTTCCTAAAGAGAATGAGGGTTTCATGACTGAAAAGAAAATCGCACTAGTAAAGAATGAAGCAATTGGTCGACTTGCGTATGAGATGGGATTACACGAATGGGTTATTTTGTCGAAACACGCCGAACAAAAGCAGATTCGAACGAATTTAAAAAAACTGGGTTGTTTATTTGAATCATTTCTGGGTGCTTTATTTCTGGATTTCAATAAGATAAAGGTGAATGACGAGGATAACTGGTTTTCCGATGTATTTATTACTGGACCTGGATTTCAGATGGCGCAAATATTTATTGAAAAGGTATTTGAAAAACATGTAGATTGGATAAGTCTTATTAAAAACGATGATAATTACAAAAATATTCTTCAGGTGAGAATTCAAAAGGAATTTAAGGTGACTCCTGATTATTTGGAAGAATGTGAGCACAGTGCAGAAACGGGATATCATATGGGAGTATACTTATGTTTGGGTCAACCAGTTCATTCGGTAACTGTGAACGAATCTAAATTAATTACAGAATTTACATCATTTCAAGATATACATCAATATATGTGTATGAATGGTAAAGTGCTTGTTAATTTAGGCAAGGGCCTTCATAAAATTAAAAAGAAGGCGGAACAGATTGCGTGTGAGGAGGCTCTACGTGCTCTACAGTCATTTTAAATATTCAAATGTGTAATATAATATTAAACCACAATTTTATATCATGTTACGTAGTTTTTCAGTTTCATCATCGATACTTGATTTAATATGTTGATAATGATTGTTTATGATTTCGACCAGAGAGTTAAAATCCATATTATCAATAACGTCCAATATAATTTTTTCGAATTTTTCATTTAATACAGTAATTTCTGATTCATTCTTTGTATCAATAGGAATTGAATAATCATCGTTTAGTTTCAAGAATTTATTACGAAATGATACCATATTCTGAAGATATGATGTAATTATATCTTCAGAAACCTTGAAAGCACAAAGTATCTTTTCCATAGGAACTATTTCAAATTCAATATTCCTATTTTCATAATAATTCAACAATCTCTTGAACATAAAATACGCAAGTTGTTTTTCATAATACTCTTCGTCTTCCATATTCATATTTAACACCTTGATATTGTTTTGTATCAAAGCATTTCGAAGTTTCACCGTCATTTTTTCTCGAATAGAATCATTATATTTAATAGATGGTGTCCAACCTATCATTACCATAAATTCCGGTTGGATTTTACCAATAAGTGGCGTAAGTTCTTTTATAGCACCATCGGACAATGAAATTGCCGAATATTTATGTCGAAAACATAGATCAGGCCAACAAAATAGGTAACAAAATAGATCGCACATTTCAACCAAATAAATTTGTATTATGTTTGTAATTTATGTGGTTATTGTAATTCAATTTTATACCAATGTCTATATCATATAATTGTTAGTTACTATAATGAAGAATATTTATTGCCGCGTCCATACGATTGTACTGTAGCCCTCTATAACTTCGCTTATTACCCATGTAATGGAATTATTTGCGTCATTTATAGATTGAATCGTTTGTTTTACATCGCTATTTGGTTCGGACCACATGAAATACACACCAGTAGCATCTCCCGATATTCCTTCAGCGTGTTCTAGATTATGCACACCGCCAATATTAAAAGAACCATTACTTAAAGTAAGTCTGAAATTTAATGAGGGATTATCCGGATATGAAATATACCAAGAGTCATTATTTTTAATATTAAATGTTTTTGAAATTGGACCTTTGGGAACATTCCAATTTTTCAACGCAAAAATAGTATTGTATGTTTTATGACTTGCTCTTCTGTCTTTTATTCTATTATTTGATACGCCCCCTGTAGTTGATGGTGTCCCCCACCGATTTAACATACTAGCTGTTGTAAATATCATTATTATAAGTAATCATGATATTATAAATTATAATAATATTATAATTTAATGTTAGACATATCCAAGTGTCTAATAAATGAAATGTAAAATTACATTCAAAGTTGAATGTTCAACTACAATAAATAAAATTATGACGATATATTATAATATAGTTGTTATAAAAATGGAGAAGTATTTAGACAATTTAAGGGAAAAACCTACACCAAATATCAAACAAAAAGATGGATTAAGAGTGTTTTTTATGGAAAGAGATATGATTTCACCTGAAATTGATGAATCTCTAGTGGAAAGAGATGAAGAAGGTAATATAATGGCGGATGAACGAGAAGAAGATGATATGGAAAAACGAGAAGAAGATGATATGGAAAAAAAGGAAGTGAAACGTTCGAGATGTAAAATTACAGATTCACGTGAAACCTCAAAAGTAAATCGCGAACTTTTATTAGAACGATTAAAGCAATCCAATGTTTTACCCGCGGTTGAAAAGAAGAAATCTCAAATTTCGGAACTATCCGAGACAGTTGTTATCGATAAAGAAGACGAAGAAGATAAAGACGAGAAAATAGGAGTAACATTTCAAGATAAAGACGAGGAAAAAGAGGAAGATGAAGAGGAAGAGGAGGAGGAAGAGGAGGAGGATAAAGAAGAAAAAGATACAAAATCAAAAAAGAAGGGGGTTGTTAAAGCCAGAAAGATAGCAGTTGAGACAGAATATAAAGATGTAAATACGGATGAAGTAATAAACGGGGTTTCATTAAAACAACGATTACCCATTAAATATGAACATCATATGAAGACATCTAAATTTTATATGAATAATAGAAAAAAATTCATAAGTGAACTGGTACCTATGTTTGAGGATTATAAAGACGAAATAGAAAACCCTGGAGACAAACCAAAAATCAAAGGATTTTCGCCCATGGTTCATCAAAAAATAGTGAGTGATTATTTAAATCTATACACCCCATATCGTGGTCTATTACTATTCCATGGTCTAGGTTCAGGAAAAACGTGTAGTTCGATAGCGATTGCTGAGGGAATGAAATCCCAGAAAAAAATTTATGTAATGACGTTGGCGTCACTAAAGGCGAATTTCTTTAATCAAATGAAGGAATGTGGTGATCCAATCTATAGACTTGACCAATTTTGGGAATTTATATCGATAGATGGGAAACCAGATTATGTATCATTATTATCGAATATTTTGTCTATACCAGAATCGAGTGTTAAAAAACGTAAGGGAGCGTGGATGGTAAATATCACAAAAGAATCGAATTTTGATACGTTGAGCGATGACGATAAAAAGAACTTAAACGATCAAGTGGATGAAATGATCCGTTCCAAGTATATTGATGTAAATTATAATGGTTTACTTGAGACTAATATAGATAGTAAATTAAAAATACCAGATGGAACATTTAAGAGCGGAAAGGAAAATCCATTTGATAACAGTGTGGTGGTAATTGATGAAGTTCATAACTTTGTAAGTATGATTGTGAATAAAATACGAGATAAAAAGAAAAAGTCTATATCTTATCAATTATATGAATATTTAATGAGTGCTACAAATGCTCGTGTTGTATTGTTATCAGGAACACCTATTATTAACTATCCAAATGAGATAGGTGTTTTATTCAATATCTTGCGTGGATATATAAAAACATGGGTATTTCCTGTTAAAATTAGAATTGACGGAGGTGCTCGTCCAACAAGAGACGATATTATTTACCAATTAGAGAAAAAAGGACTTACGCAATTTGATTATGTAGCAATTTCAGGTGAAACGGTAACAATTACAAGAAATCCGTTTGGTTTTATTAACACTCAATCAAAACGAATGGGGGAAACATCGAAACCAAAACAAAAAAGAATCAAAATATTAGGGAAAAAGAGTGAAGGAGGAGGAGATGGACAATCAGGAGGAGATTTCCAATCATATACAGGTGTAACACTTGATGAAACTGGTAATTTATCTGATAGAGAATTTAAACGATTAGTAGTAAGTGCCTTGAATGATATTAGTAAGATAGCATCAGTCGATACAAAAAAGACAAAAGTCATAAACAATGTAGCACTTCCTGATAATTCTAATGAATTTTTCGATTATTTTGTAGAACTTGATTCATCTGAAATGAAGAACAAAACAGTGTTCCAAAAGAGAGTTCTTGGACTTACTTCTTATTTCAAAGGTGCCGCTGATGAATTATATCCAAGTTACGTTCCTTCAAGTGAAGATATAATATATCATATCGAACGCATTCCTATGAGTAGTTACCAATTTGGTGTATATGAAAAAGTCCGTGAGGAAGAAAGCAAACAAGAAAAAAAGAGCAAACAGAGACAAGCAAAACAGTCAGGAGAAGAACTATTTAATACATCATCCACTTATAAAATTGGTTCGAGATTAAGTTGTAACTTTGCGTTTCCCGACCCACCCGGAAGACCGGTGAAAAAGAATGGTGAATTTGCGGATAAACATGATTTTAGCGAAATGGAAAATGAAGAATCTTCAAATTCTGGTAAAAAGAAGACAGGAGGAGGAGATAGTGATTCAGAAGAAGAACAAGAAGATATAAGAACAATTGAAGAAATTGTCCAAGACGATATATCGAAACCCAAACTACAATTAAAAGAAGATGTTTCATTAGAAGGGGTCGAAGTATTAGAAGGGGATGATAAAAAAGAGGACGAAGAGGACGAAGAGGACGAAGAGGATGATTTTGTTGAATTGAAAAAACCTAAAAAGATAGACCCAAGTAAGAAGGCAATTGATACTGATTTTTCGAAACAGATTACAGCAGCATTGTATGAATTAAACGCACGTAAGGATGAAATTTTCACAGAAGAAGGATTAAAATTATACAGTCCCAAGTTTTTGAGAATATTGCGAAATATCCAGCATGTAGATAATACAGGTCTTCACTTGATTTATAGTCAATTTAGAACATTAGAAGGTATTGCTTTGTTAAAATATATGTTAGATGCGAATGGATATGCTCAATTCAAAATAAAGAAGTCTTCGTCGGGGGATTGGGAACAAGATGAAGAAGTAGAAGATAAAGGAAAACCAAAGTATGCGCTTCATACAGGTACAGAAAGCGAAGAAGAGAAGAAAGTATTATTACAGATTTATAATTCAAAATGGGGAGAAGCCCCGTCTACAATTGTGAAGAAATTTCAAGAGGAGGGTATAGAGAACAATTTTATGGGAGAAGTAATCAAGGTGTTAATGATTACATCGTCCGGTGCAGAAGGTATTAATTTAAAGAACACGCGTTTTGTCCATATTGTAGAGCCTTATTGGAATATGGTCCGTTTAGAACAGGTTATTGGACGTGCTAGACGTATTGCGAGTCATATGGATTTACCTGTGGAATTACGAAATGTGAAGGTATATCTGTATATGAGTATAATACCGGATGACGTAGTTTCGTCAGATAAACATAAAAGTTTGAGAAGTCGCGATATTAGCCGTTTAACAAGTAAAATGGCGAAAACGATTGACGAGACTACCTTTCTTGGACGTTATGTAAGACAATTACGGTCTCTTCCGGCAGTCATTTCAACTGATCAATTGTTATTTGAACGTGCATTACAAAAGAATCAGGTCAATTCTCAAATATTATTGGCGGTGAAAGAGAGTGCGATGGATTGTGCACTATATGAGAATGAAAGCGAAGATTTAGCGTGTTATAAATTTGGACAGCATATGACTACAAACTCATATGAGTCACATCCTACTATTCAAGACGATATAGCAGGAAAAGATGTTATGGATGTAGAGGTCAAACGTGTTTCTTACAGGGAATATACATATAATGGAACTGTTTATGTATTAAATAAGTCGACATATCAATTATATAACTACGACGATTATAAGAAATCATTGAAAGATAAGAAATCAATGAATGCTGTAGGAAGAGTGATTAGACGAAATGGTAAGGAAGTTGTTGAAATGAGATAATAAATAAAAATGATTAATAATGGTTTAAACACGTGTCACTATAAATAATAATGATACGTATAGCAGATTGGAATAGTGGGAAATTTTTAACATTTTCTTCTGGATTTTTTTTATTACCTGCGTCATATGGTTGGTATATTTACAGTTTAACTTTGGCGCCTTTTATACTTACAACAGCATCAATAATATCAATGAACTATTGGAGAGACGCATTGGATAATTGGCGTAGACAATTAGATTTATATTATGCTAAATTCACATTGTCTTATTGTGTATATAACGGAATAGTCAATTGTCCCACGACTTATACATTATTTATAGGATTCCCAAGTTTATATGGGATGTTACATTGTTTCAATAAATCACATGAAATGTATGAATATAGAGAAGATACTAAAATTTGGATTGTCTATCATATGGGATTTCATACATTGGTAACAACTCAATTATTCGCAATGATGTATTATATGGGAAAGAATAATTTAGAAAAAATAAAATAGTAACAAATAAATAAATTTCATATATAGAAAGTATAATATATGAACTTACCCCACGAGCTCGTGACCATTATCTATGAATTTGATGGTCGATATAAAACAAATTTCAATAAAGTGATAAAAGATTTAGACAATAAATATTCTTGGTTCCATTTAGAAAAAGAGACAATAATGGATTCTATGGTGAATTATTATAATTTGTTAAGTGAGGATGAGAAAGAATACTATGTAAAAACAGAGAAAAAGACATTTAACGAATTCTTTTTTAAAAAGTTTTTGTTGAAATAATATTAATTATAAACAATCATATAAAAACAAATGCGTTTAATTTTATATAATTGGACAAAAGTATGAACGAAGACAACAACGTTTTAATTATAAAAACCGTTCAAATTCAACCTATCCGTAATATGATTACGGCAATAAAAGACGTATTGACTGACGCTACCATTACGTATACAAATAATGGACTGAAAATTATTAATTTTGATAAGACGCATACGATTTTGGTAAATGTGATTTTACACGCAGAGAAATTCGAATTATATGATTGTACTCCCGAAAAAATCATTGTTTGTGCGAATACCATGCATTTGTTTAAAGTCATTTCCACAATGTCGAACGACGATACACTTTCTATGTATATTGATAAAGATGACTATCACGACGGAATTGTATCACATTTAGGATTACAGTATGATAATGGAGATATTAAGCAATGTTATAGTCAAAAATTGCGTCTTATTGAACCGGATACAGAAGAGCTGGTAGTTCCTGATGTTGAGTATTCTACGGTGATTAATTTACCCACATCGGATTTTCAAAAAATAATTCGCGATATGAATGGTATTTCTGATCGTATTGAGATTAAATCTGTTGGAAATGACCTAATTTTCTCTTGTGAAGGAAATTTCGCCAGTTCCCGTATTTTCCGTTCCGAATCCGATGGATATATGGAATTTATTCAAAAGCCTGATGCGTCGGTTATTATTCAGGGAGAGTTTTCATTGAAAAGTCTTTCCCACTTTATTAAATGTACGCCTCTTTGTAGTCATTTAGAAATGTATTTAGGTAACGATTTGCCTCTTATTGTAAAATACGATGTCGCTTCTTTGGGTGAAATTAAATTGTGTTTAGCGCCATTGCCTCCTAGTTAAACAATATAAAAAATACTAGTTAATAATAAGAATAATGTTATATTTACTCTTATTATTAATTTTACCTTGTTATGCGTATGACGAAAATATCGCAAAACGAGCGGTTAATCTATCACAGGCTTCTTATTGTGTATCATCCATTGATGAATGGAATTGTCATACGTGTGATCCTTCCGCTACAATCGAATATATAGTCGAAGAAAAAGGGTCAAAGGCAATACAGGGGTTTGATCCTATAACAAATACACTATTTACCGCATTTCGTGGTTCTTCGAATATTCATAATTGGATAGAAAATATTCAATTAAAAAAGATTGCTCCATATACGAATACTTCAGTTGAAGTAGAAAAAGGATTTTATAAAGCATATAATTTAATTAAATCTCATATCATTGAGAATTTAGGCGTTTTGCAAAATAAGTATAAAACAAAACAATTGTTCATAACCGGTCACTCGTTAGGTGCTGCGATGGGAACATTGTTGGGATATGATATAGTAACATCATTCCCCGAATATGATATAAAATATTTTGTAAATTTCGGTTCTCCGAGAGTAGGAAATGAATACTTTGTTGATAATTTTCATTCATACGATATAATATCTTATCGAATTACACATTATTATGATATAGTTCCCCATGTTCCCGAAGAATTTTTAGGATATTTACACATATCGAATGAAATATGGTATAATGAAGAAAATACTGAATATAAAATATGTGATGATACAAATTGGTATGAAGACGACACTTGTTCAAATTCGTGTGCTCCATTACATTGTACCAGTACAAATGATCATTTGAATTATTTAAATGTTCAAATGGGTAATGATTATTGTATTTAATAAATATATAGAATGCCGATTAAGTATAAGAATTTGGGTTTAATGATAACAATGGCGAACCGAAAACGGGAATTGGAAAATGGTTTAAAATTATTCAAACGATTTGATCTAGAAAATGATACAACTAATCAAAAACCCTTACCGAATACGTCGATTATTGTATACAAAAAACCCAAATAATATTATTTATTACGTATAACCAGTATAATTATCCAAAGTCAGTTGTTCTACCTCTATACGCACGCGTTGAGGTAAGGTCGAAATAAACCTATTTAGCGTAGTAATATTCATACGCTTGACTTTTGTAAGTTCGTGTAATTTTTCGTATGCGTCTGATATATTATGTTTTCGTAATATAGTTTGGATACCCTCTGATAAAACAGATAAATTATCGTGTAAATCTTTTTTAATAATTTCATGATTTATCTCTATTTTTCCAATACCTTTTTGAGTAGATGTGTATGCGATGAGTGAATACGCCATTATAGACCCCAAATTTCTTAAAATTGTGCTATCGGTTAAGTCCCGTTGTAATCTAGATATAGATATTTTACGTGTAATACCTTCAATGAGTGCGTTCGCAATACAAATATTACCCTCACTATTTTCAAAATTAATAGGATTGACTTTTTGAGGCATAGTAGACGAACCAACTTCGGTAGAAACGGATATCAGTTTCAAATAACCTTTTGAAATATATAACCAACAATCTATATTTAAATCATTAATTATATTATTGATAGTTTTAATAACATTAAGCATATTACATAAATGGTCATAATTGCTAATTTGTGTTGTAAATTGTTCGCGTTGTAATCCAATATTCCGAATAAAGTTGTTTGCGAAATATGTCCAATTTATTTCAGGATATGCTGCGTAATGTGCGTTAAAGTTACCGACCGCTCCTCCAAATTTCGTAGTAAACGGCATCGTATTTAATATTTTAAGTTGTTCATTTATTCTGTATACAAATACATGAAATTCTTTGCTCATTGTTGTAGGAACAGCTGGTTGTCCATGAGTGAACCCGAGCATAGTAGAGAATGGACCCAGGTTTTGTATAAAGGAATTGATATTCGAGACAATTTTTGATATATTGGGAATAATACACGAAAATAATGATTCTTTTAATGCTAATATATTCGCACTTGTATTAATATCTTGTGATGTAATACCGAAATGAATAAATGACGTGTATTTTTCTAATCCAATTGTTTTGAATTTATCACGTATAAAATATTCGAGTGCTTTGATATCATGATTTAATATAATCTCGTACTGTTTTATAATATTAAAATCGTCTTTATCGAACATTTTCCAAATGTTTATTATTTGGGATTTAATGGAGGGTGATGCGATGGATTTTAATTCTGGTAAAACGTCTATTAAATGAACAAAATACTGTAATTCAACATATAGTCTGTATTTCATAAAACTAAATTCCGAAAAATAACTGGATAACGATTTTGTTATATTATGATATCTACCATCAATGGGTGAAATATTATCCATTATACATTCGTATTAGGTGAGTATTTAACCTTTTTTACTATAAAAATGTTAAATTATATCTGATGAATATGATAAAAAACACATAATACACGGATAATTATAACCCGATTTAAAATTCGGGTGCGTGACGTTTAAATAAACAACCTTGTTTCGATAAATTCGGAATTTGAATAAGAATATTTGGGTCTTGAATATCACATCCGTGTAACCACACCTTGACTATACAAAAGTTTTTTTTCGGGGAAATAGTAATACCGTTGATAAATTTATTATGTTCGTGATCGACACACAGAGTTTCTCCACAAAGGGAATAAAATAAATAGGTCCATACATCATACACTTGTTTATTAGTGACTTTAAATGAGAAACATCCACCGTCACGATTCAGTTTGTCTTCCCACATTGGGGTAATACCACTTTTCATAACAAAGAGCATGCAGTTTTTAACTATTTTTTCAGGAATGGTTTTATTTAAAGCAACAAGAGTTTCAATAGAATCGATGTTATTTGATATTAACTTGTAACTAGATAAATCCCACTGCTTGTCGTGTGGTAAATGGTAATACAAATCCCATTTACCATTCAGAGAGTGTGATTCAGTTAAACCTTCATCTAATAGCATATTCTACTATATTAGGTTAATACTATATTAACGCGTAACTTCTTTAAATGTTTATAAATAAATTTTATATCTATATCAATTTTACACTAAAATCATCTTCATCTATATGTAAATATTGATTATATCGAATTATATGTTCATTAATATTCATATCCATAACGTGAATAGTGTAATTATCATCGAATATAATTTTAGGGTTAATTGTTTTCAGACATCTTAATACGAATGCTTTATTAAATAGTTCGTTTCCTACTATAATCATACCATCCGGAATATTGATTTGAATAGAATCGGATAATTGTGGATGATTGTAGAAAACAGATAAAAATTGGTTGTTGCTTTGTTTTAGTTCGCCATTATTTCTATATTCCGAATGATACACTCGATAATAGTCATCAAATCTCGATATAATACAAGCATTTTTTCGTTCGATTAACAACAGATTTGAATTATAGCCAGTATTTAATGCGTGAAAATCCTCCAAATTTTCACAAGGGTTGGTATTAAAAATGGTCTTTAATTGATTATTTTTGTGGATGTGATAAAATCCTGTCCATCTCGTAAGGTCTGGCTCTTTTAATGAATAATCAAAATAGGTGGTTACTCTTTTTTTAAACTCTGTGTATGAATCACTTGTTTTACGAAAAACCCCATTTGAATTATACATCTCGTCTATTTTTTTCTCACACGCAAGAACAAATGAATTAAAATTCCAAATAAATGAAGACATTAATGGTATAATAAATGATGATATATAACTGATTATATTTTTAATTATGTTCATTGTAAATATTATAAATTATTTGTTTAAATCGATTAAAAATACATAAATATTTATCATTATATAGTATAATGAATAGGGGATTATTTATATATCATCGAGATTTTAGAATAGTTGATAATCGTGGATTATTAAATGCTGCGAAAAAATGTGATAAATTATATACCTGTTTTGTATTTACACCGGAACAGGTGAACCGAAATAGTTATAAGTCTAAAAACACAGTTGAGTTTATGATCGAGAGTTTATCTGAATTACAGAGCGAAATTCGGTCAAATGGGGGTGATTTGATTATATTATATGATACAACCGTGAACGCATTGTCTATGTTAATTGATGAATTAAAGATAGATGGCGTGTTTTTCAATGAAGATTATACACCCTATGCTAAAAAACGCACTTCAGATGTAGAGGACCTATGTAATAAGAAAGGTATTGAATGTGAGACAAGCCAAGATTATTATATACATAAACCCGGAACAATTGTAAATGGAAGCGGAAATGTATATGTTCGATTCACATCTTTTTATGAATCCTATTTTTTTAAGCATGAGTTTGATTTGCCTGAAACAACACGAGTAAAAAAGTTTTCGAAAACAAGAAAAAATTTCAAAACTGAAATATCTATACAAGACGCTATAGAAAAATTTGTAGGTTCAACAAATCCAGATTTAGCAGTTCATGGAGGTAGAGTGTTAGGGTCAAAGGTTTTATTAGATGCGAGTAAAAAATTAAAAGATTACAACGAAACGCGCGATACAATGTCCGAACAAACGTCTATGTTATCGGCCTATATCAAATATGGATGTGTATCAATTCGTGAAGTAGTCAAACGATTTCGTGTAAAATATTCGAGCCATCACGAATTTATCCGTCAATTAATTTGGCGCGATTTTTATATGCATCTATTGTCTGAACATCCATATGCGTTAGGTAATCTAACAAATGATAAAATGCGCAAAGCAAAATGGTCGACAAATAAGGACCGTTTGGAAAAATGGAAGAAGGGAGAGACAGGATTTCCATTAGTGGACGCGGGTATGCGGCAGATGAATGCGACTGGATATATGCATAATAGGGCAAGAATGATTGTAGCCACGTTTTTATCAAAGATATTGTATTTGGATTGGAGAGAGGGTGAAAAATATTTCGCACAGAAACTAGTTGACTATGATGTAGCATCAAATTCTGGTAACTGGCAGGCAATTGTAGGAGGAGGGTTATATTCGATGCCGTGGTTCCGCATTTTAAGTCCATGGGCGCAATCGGAAAAAAATGATAAAAATTTAGAATATATATTAAAATGGGTTCCCGAATTAGAGGACGTTGAACAGAAACACGTTCATAAATGGTATAAGTATCATAAAAAATATTCCGCGGTAAAATATCCAAAGCCAATGGTAGATTTCGATAAAAAACGTGATGATTACATGGAAAAGATGAAGGATATAATGAGCATATAAAATTGATTTTTATATATAGTTTTTATGATATATAAATAAACATAATGAACACTCCATTAATAATATTTAATAATATATTCCCTCGAGAGATAATATCATTAATACAATTATATTTAACAAATGACGCAGTGAAAGAACCAATGCGGGAATATATAAGATATATTTATCGAGAGAGTGAGTTATATGAAGAATTCGTATTGTCGAATTATGTATTTCCAGAATGTCGATGTAATGGGTTTCCAGACAATGGATTATCGAAAATTTATAAACGAAAAGAGTGTGGAGTATGTTGGTATTTTAAAAGTGGGGGATGGTCATTAGACAGATACAATATATGTGTTTCAGAAAACAGTCAACTTCAAAAAATATGTGGTAGATAATATAAAATATTCAAAATATACAAAATTTTATATTATATTAATGATCTAGATATCAATCGCAACAATGTTTTTTTCTGAACGAGGCTTTCTGCGTGTGCGTTTAGGTAGAACAGTATTATGTGTATCACGCAACGACGAAGCACTTATCATGGAATCATTGTCGTCATTTCTACTCGTTTGAGGTTCAACATCACGTGTCTTAAGTCCAGATAATAGGTTGTCCAAATCAACAGATTGTGGTCCTTTCATCTCGGGTCTTTCGGACGGTTTAGATTTCATTTGACTCTTTTGTGACTGGGGTTGGGCACGAATATCTTCGAATTGTTCATTTATATCGATACCTTCTTCGCGAAACATTGAGCCTCTTCCCATTGATATATCGGGTCTATTGGGTGCGTTTGAGTATTGCATGGAAGGTCTTTGGGGAGGGGACTGATTCTGTGTTTCCATAGGAGGAGGAGGAACACCATATGAAGTATTCACTTGTTCTTCAGGATGGAGAACATTATTAACAAACTCAAATCCCGGTGTCTGTTGGTTCATAGCCTGTGTAGTAGCGGATGAAAACATTTTCATCAGTTCGGGGCTCTGTTTAATAACGTCATTGAAACCTGGGGTAGCAGTTGAGAGTGCCTTATTCGTAATGTTCAATACGGCACCACTGAATCCTACGCGCAATAACAGGGAAATCTCCGGAGACATCTTACCCCCCTTATACTTATCGTGTAATTCTGCGAAAATCTCTTCATAACTATCAATATCTTCATTAATTTGTTCACCCCAACCATCCAAGTTGAGTCCAAATGGGTCAAATACTGCGTTACCATATTCAAGAGAATTGATGAGTGTAGTAAACCACCAACCCTGTAATTTAATACCATCTTTTTTACGTTTATCATCCATAGCAGTTTCATATTCGTCTTCAACTTCATCGAAATCGGAATCCAGATTAAACTTGGATGAATGTTTAATAAACCCTTTATCGTACCATTCGTCTAATTTTTTAATCATAGCACGCTTCTTTCTTCTCTTTTCGCGTTCGGATAGTTTAGAACCTGTAGAAGAATTGACTGGAACTTCGTTTATTTTAGAAAATCCGTCCCAAGTTTTAGTAGAACCACTTGTTTCAGCAGTAGCAGCGCCAATATTGGGTCTAATATCCTCTACATTTCCTAGATCAATTTTTATATCTTCTTCTTTTTTACCACCAAAATTAAACATACCTCCGAGTGAGGATGATTTTTCGGGTGCGACTCCAGAGTCATCGATTGTTTGTGTGAGGTCATTTAATTCATTTTCAAGATTGTCCAGGTCCTGCATATCCACTCTTGTAGATGAATTTGAAGACATTTTTTTATCATTCATTAAAAGTTCGACACCAGGTCCGAAATTTACAGAAGATTGTTCACCTTCTTGTAGACTAAAAGAAACAGGTTCAAGATTATCTAATCCAATATCAATGACTTCCATATGTTTCACTTATGTTAGAGTAACACAATTTATTTTTAAGTCGTCCGCATAAGTAATTATATTATCGCGTTTTAAATACCAAATACCTTGTAAAAATGAATCGGCTAAATCATCCTTTTTTGATACATTTAAAACGTCCGGGGATTTTCCTAAACCAGTATTTTGTCCAAGAATATGTTTACAAATTTCAATACCATCCTTTTTATGTTGTTTATAAGAATTTTCTTGGACATTTTTTGTTAAATCTTTCAACTTATTTACAGACGAAACATATTCAATATGTGGGCAAAAATCCTGCATAATGAAGTATTGAGAGAGCATGCCTTGGACAGTTTTCATTCTAGATGCTATTTTAGATATTTGATTCTCTATCGCAACATGAGTTATCTCTCGTATTCCCTGTACTTTATCTAGTTCTAATTTCATTTTCTTACCTACTGTTATTAAATCCGTATCATTTGCTGTTTTATTTCGTGCTTTTTTAATTTTTACTAAACATCTATCTAAACAACCTTTTGTGAATAAATCGATTGCTTCCCCTTTTGTTTTTGGTATTTCACTAAATATATTGAGAATGTGTCCAAGATTGTATATTTCTTCCTTCGTTTGCTTGGATAACCGTGCCTTTTTATAACTATCGTCGGGAAAAAACCAACCATTCTGTTTATTGGCCATTTTTGCGTGGGTCTCGCAAAAACATTGTTCACTCTTCTTATATTTTGCGTTTTTACCACATAATTTGTTTTGTTTCTTCGTTCGAATTTCAAAAGAGCATTTTTCTTGAACTTTTGATGGTTCTAACAGATTTATAACGTTCCAATCTTGGACAATTAATTGTCCATCTTTATATTCGAAAATACAATAGGCTAAATTCTTAATACCTACGTCGAAACTTATTAAATTCATTATTAATATCATGAATTTAATTATTTATATGGATACTTCTCCTAAACATCTTTCACTCCGGGAGTAGTAAAATATAGCATTAATATAGCGACAATACCACATATTGTATAATAGAGTAACTCTTGGACTTATGTTAGTTTATACCGGCGTAAAAACATTTCAGACAAACCAACCCCCCGCTATATAAGCCAATACCTATTCAATAAGTTTCATTAATACCAATGAAAATTCCATTTTTATATTATAATAATACATTATCGTTACTAAAATAGAGTAACGATATGTTGGCGAAATTAGTTTATCTACTTTGATATTTTATGAAATAATTCGTCCTGGGTTAATGTAACCGGTTGGAACTTTGATTGTAACTCATCTCTCGATAAGTAAAGGTCTTTTAAATCACTCTTCTCATTTAATATGGTACCGCGGTCTTTATATAATAGATGACTGGAAGGGGGGGTATACTGTTGGTCTAAATCGGTTCTCTCTTGGGGTGTGAAGCGCTCAAAATAACCTACATCATTACACGCTTCTTGGAAATTATCACGACCAATCTGTTGCGAATTCTCGGTAAGGTATTTGCGATACTCCCAATTGGATTTAACACCACTGTTTTGTAGAATAGTCTCATTTAATACGGCTTCGGGTTGATGCGCTGCTACGAGTGAACGACCATCAGTCATATTAGCGGGCATATTGGGATGGACATTATTCGTAGCATACCCAAGTTTTGATTTATCTAAAATACAATTATTTTTATAAGCGTGTTTAATTGGTTCTGCTTGAGGATAAGAAAACATTATATATTTTGAATACATATTGTTTTCTAAATATAATTAAATTTATGATGTTTGTTCTTTAATTAACGATAAAATCTGTGCCTTTTTCATTTTTGAAGCATCCTCTACCCAACCTTGTTCCAAAATATATGTTTTTAATCCTCCTAAATTCATTTTGTTGAAATCTTGTTGTGTTAATTCGGTAAGAGGCTCTTCTTCAACACGTTCATCCGAAACCTCTTTTTCTTCAGTAATTTCTATTTCATTATTGGGTAGAAGTTCAGTCATAGAATCACAATTAATCATTTCATGAATAGATAGTTCGCCTGCGGTAATATCATCCGTATCGGATTCGACAGCCATCTCATCATCTGAATCTTCTAAATCGGACTCATCTATATCTGAAACGTCCTCCTCCTCCTCCTCCTCATCTTCCTCCTCCTTCTCTTCTTCATTTATTTGAGATAAGTTTTGTTCTACCGGTTCTGTGTGAAAATTGGAATATAATGAAACTGGATAAGGGGATGATGGTCGGTTCATATGTGATAAGGCCTGTTGTGTTTTGCTAACCTCTTGAACCAAGTTATTAATAATTTCAAACATAGTATCTTGTTTTGATTCAGCATTCGAAATACGCTGTTTAAAGTGATAAACTAACAAAAGTATGAGTAAAAATGTTATGCCTAAAGTAAAAAAGAATGACGTCTCCATAAAAGAAAATAATCCCATTTTATACTATTAAAATAAATTTTGTATTTAAGTTAAACGAACGATAATATGTAATTTATTATATGTATTTAATGTATAATAATGGATAACGAAAGTGATAATTTACCTGTATCAAATCCAAAAAATAATACTGGTAAAAGTAGAGATAAAATGTTTGGATTATCAAAAAATACAATTATAATATTTCTGATGGTTTTAGTCATTTTAGCACTTTTAGGATTTAATATATTTTTAGGTGTGGGTATAATTTTAGACCGCCTATTTTCCGGAATTAAAAATATATTTACTAAATTACTCACTATGTTAGGATTTTATACAGGTGCTGTGATTAATACTACTGCTGATGTTGTAGGTGACACGGCAAAAGAGACTATCGATATAGCAGAAGGTTCATTGCAATCTGTTGGAAATCTACTTCAAAACCGCAATAATATTGGAAACCGTTCCATTGAACAAGAACAATGGAATTTAAATTTTTTCGGATTAAATCCTTCCCCAAAAGAAAATGAATTTAGTGATAATGATGATAATGAGAATATGAATAAAATAACAGAACTTACAAAACGACTCGAGGAAACGAATAATGAATTAGCAACCGAGAGAAAGATGAATATAAAGAAAGAATTAGACACTACAATTAATAATAAACCAGAATTACAAAAGAAAGTTCCAAGTAATTATAATAAAAATGATACCGAGATAAAATGGTGTCCAATTGGATTAGATAGCAGTGGAGGACAATGCATGCCTATTGGAAAAAATGATAAATGTGTATTTGGTAAGGTATTTGATAATGAAGCAACATGCAAGATGAGTCAAACTATAGAGTTAAAAAAAACGAATTTTAATAACTTTTCCCAAAATTGGGGAATGAAACCCCCTGTACCACCCCCGGCCGCGTTAGTTCCTCCTACAAAACATCCTTTGTTATATGGTTCATTGACCGGTACTAGACCTTCTTGTGTGCCCAAGAATCCTTGTCATCCCTCTACGCAAAATATAAATGGTTTAATACAACCACCCTATAAACAATATCCTGTTCAATATCCACCCATGAATATTCAATCGCCCCCTCCTATGATGAGCAATGATGTTGTTGATAGACAAAATAACAATAACGGGTTTGGAAATAACAACAGAAACAATAATAACAATAATAATAACAACCGTAACAATAATAATAACAACAATAATAACAACAGTAATAACAACAGTAACAACAGTAACAACAATAATAACAACGGGTTTGGAAATACAGACAATTTAATGAATTCAGTTAATTCTAGTCCACCTCCATCTCTATCTCCACCTCCATCTATATCTCCATCTACATCTCCATCTCCTTCTGTTAATGTTAATACAGATAAATTACATGATGATTCTCATACACATCATTTTCTAACGCATTCTCACAAAGAACCTGATACAAATCTATTTTCATTCAGTCCTGGATTTGATCTATTATCAGATACTAACAGAAACAATTCTACTGCTAGTGAAACTGGAGTTGAAGAAGTTTACGCACCCGATGTC
>JGI20160J14292_10001115_pt1 | contig 22777 bp, 24 predicted proteins | sample COG_10_FD_14292 | JGI IMG/M metagenome (IMG submission 14292) | reverse complement strand
ATGCCCACTTGCTTAGGAAGATCTAGCCTGCCGTTATTAGAAAGTTTATTTTTTAAAAAAAAGATATTTTATTCTAAAGGAACTCTAGATAATCATCTTAAAAAATACGTAGAGGAATTTGAACTAGATAATCCAGCCAATTTATCAAGTAAATTATTAGAATATATTAATAAAAAAGATAAGAAATCTTATGAAATAGATTATGAAGATGAATTTAATGAAAATAAATTTAAAAGAAATTATGAAAATATAATTAATGATTTTAAAAAACTAATGAGAAAATGGAGAAATGTTTAAATAGAAAATGAAAATTTTAATTACAGGCGTCGCTGGATTTATTGGACATTCTTTAGCAATTGATTATTTAAAAAATAAAAATAATACAATAATTGGAATCGATAATTTTAGCACGTATTCAGGTAAAGATATAAAAAGATTTAGAATTAAAATTTTAAAAAAAAGTAAAAATTTTAAGCTAATAAATATTGACATAAAAAATAAAAAAAAAATTGATTTATTATTTAAAAAAAATAATTTTGATATAGTGGTGCATCTAGCAGCTGAGGTTGGTGTTAGATATTCAATTATAAGACCTGACAAGTATGTAGAAGCTAATATCAATGGTTTTTTCAATATAATTGACAGTATAAAGCACAATCCTCCAGAAAAATTTTTATTTGCCTCTTCAAGCTCTGTTTATGGTGACTCAAAGGTGTTCCCTTTAAAAGAAAATTTGAATTTAGAACCAATTAACATGTACGCTTTAAGTAAAAAAAATAATGAAGAAGTTGCCAAAATTTATTCAAAAAAATATAAAACTAAATTTATTGGACTAAGATTTTTTACAGTTTTTGGTGAACGTGGAAGACCAGATATGTTTTTTTTTAAAATGATCTTAAGTGTATTTAAAAATGGAAAACTTTATTTAAATAATAGTGGTAATCATTATAGAGATTTTACTTACATTAAAGATGTAGTAATTATTTTAAGAAAATTAATTAGTTTAAAAGTAAAAAATAAATATGAAATTTTAAATATTTGTTCATCTAGACCTGTTTTTTTAAAAAAATTTATAAAGATATCTGAAAAATATCTGAAAAAAATTAATATAGTAAATGTTCCTTTGCACCAAGCTGATGTCTACAAAACACATGGCTCAAATACAAAACTTTTAAAGCTAATTAAAAAAATAAAATTTACAAATTTAAATACTGCAATTAAAAATACAATAGCGTCTTATAAAAAAGACAAAATTTATAACCAAAAAAATTAATTATTTAAACTTTATCTTTAGTTAATAATGTTTTAACTAAATCATATATTGAATATTTAGGCTTCCAGTTCAACTTTTTAATTTTAGAAATTTTAACTGATTTTAATTTAATTTCTTTATTTGAATATTTATCTTTATTTATTTGAATATAATTTTTATAATTCATATTCTTTAATTTAAATGAGTACTTAATTAGTTCTCTTAGGTTAACTGACTTTCCAGTTGCTATGATATAATCATCCGCTTTTTTATGTTGATTAATTTTATGCATTGCAACAACATAATCTTTAGCTAGCCCAAAATCTCTATAAAGATCAATATTACCCAATTGTAGTTTTTTTTTAAAATTATTTCCATTTAGGTAATTAGTAATTTTTTTAATAAAATTTAAATTAGATCTGTATTCAGAGTCATGATTGAATAAAATTCCTGATGAAATATTAAGATTATAAAAATTTCTCATATACTTTATATAAATCATAGATATATGTTTTGAAAGAGCATAGGGATTTTTGGGTTTTCTCGCAGTCTTCTCATTAATCATCTTGGTATTTGATCCAAATATCTCACCTGAACTTGCATAGAATACTTTAGGTTTTATCTTATGAATTATGCAAGAATCAATAATATATGTGAAATATGTAAAATTTGTATTAATAGTTTTAAGGTGATTTTTAAAAGAATAGTATGAGCTAGATTCACCTAATAAGTAATAAATTTCATCTGGTATTATTTTTTGAAGTAAATTAAATATTAATTTTTTGTTTAAACTTTTAGAGTAAAACAATTTTACTTTATTATTTAAGTTTTTTTTTTTATTTAAATTTCTATAATATCCATAAACTTGATAGTTTTTTTTAATCAAGTAATTACTTAAAAAAATTCCATCCTGTCCTGTGATGCCAAAAATTAATACTTTTTTCATCTATACTAATTTATTAATTAATTTTTTTAAGATATTTTTAAAAGAATATTCTCTTGAAATTATTTTTTGACTTTTGTTTAATGTATTCTTTAACTTTCTAACTATTGTTAAACCACTATGGAGAAATAAAAATTCTACTTTAATATTTTTTTCATTTACACTTAAAATATCGATAATTTTAAAAAAAGTTTCTTTATTATTATTTTCTATCCATTCATTATTTCTATCTTTGTTTTTAAGGTAAGGTATCCAAGAAATATCATCAATTATGAACAAGCCATCTTTTTTTAAAAATTTGTAGTAATAATAAAAAATTTTTTCAACGTGTTTTGCGGTGTGTTCAGTATCTAAAAATATAACATCAACAGGAAAATCAACGTTTTTTTTTATCAACATAAAATCATCATCTCTGCAATTTATAAATTTCCAATTTTTTTCATTAAAATGGTGAGAATAGTCAATACTATCGACTGAGTAAAGTTTACCATTCCTTTTATTACAAAAATCTAAAAAGAGTGCTGTTGAAATACCCTTGTCAACTCCAAACTCCAAAATTTTTATGTTTTTAATTTTATTTTTTCTAAGTTTTTCATTAATAATTGTGTTTATTTTTTCAAAGGTAGACACATTTTGATATTTTTTTTTAAATTTTTTAATGCTCATTGATGATCGTTTTATATTTAAATTGAGCTAATTGTTATACATTAACTATTAAAATATAATATTTTAATACAAAACTATATCAAAAAAAGATAAATGAATCAATTTAGAACAATATTAATACTAGCTAGTTTGTTAATTGTTTTATTTTTATATAAAGTTGACTTCAAACAAGACTTAATATGGAATTTAAAAAATAATCTTCATCCAAAAATAATTTTTCAATTTAAGAAATTTTACCTTATCTATTCTCATGATTTTAAAAAACAAATTATTTTAGAAAAAAAACAAGATCGAAAAATTATAAGCTCAAAAAATCGTGAATTTAAATTATCAACATTTAATAATAAAATTTTTAAAAAAAATGGCCCCAAAGTATTTTTGGAAATTTATAATAATAATTTAATTGCAATTACAGGCACAGGACTACTAAGTCATACTAAAATACAAAATTTCATAAATAATCAATTAAGTTTAAAAATGATACGTAACAATCTTAGAGATATATTTGAAACAGAAAAAATTATTGAAAATACGGGAATAGTTTTAAATATGAAAGTTTTTAGAGATGATATTTATATTTCATATGTAAATGAAATTAAAAAAGATTGTTTTAATACTAGTGTTTTAAAAGCTAAATTAAATTTTAAAAAAATTATCTTTGAACCAGTCTTCAGCCCAAAAAAATGTGTTAAAAAAAATAATCCCTATGGTGAGTTTTATATTCTTGAAGCTGGTGGTGCTTTAGAATTTATAGATGAAACAAAACTATTTTTATCTACAGGGACATTTAGATATAGAGATTTAGCTCAATTAAAAGACAATATTTTTGGTAAAATTTTAATGATTGATATTAATAAAAATTCTAACAAAGTTATATCAATGGGTCACCGAAATGTTCAAGGAATGTTTTATGACAAAAAAAAAGATATTTTATTTTCTATTGATCATGGCCCTCAGGGTGGTGATGAAATTAACTTAAATTTCTTTCCCCTGAATAATAAACTTAAAAATTATGGATGGCCAATCGCATCATATGGAGAGCATTATGGTGGAAAAATAGATAAAAACAAAAAGAAATATGAAAAGGCCCCATTATTAAAATCACATAAAAAAAATGGATTTATTGAACCACATAAATTTTTTGTACCATCCATTGCACCAAGTGATATTTTGAGTATTCCAAAAAAGTTTGATAAAAATTTTACTAATAATATTTACATATCATCACTTGGGTTCAAAAACACCAAGGGAAGAAGATCTATTCACACTTTTAAATTAAATTCTAATTTTGAATTAGAAAACCATGAAATAATGCGGCTTGATGATAGAGTTAGAGACATGGAATACTCAAAAAAAATTAATTCGATCTTTTTGTTTTTAGAAAAAACAGCATCAATTGGAATTTTAGAAAAACTTTAATTTAATTAAGATATTTTTTTTAGAATAATCATTCTAAACGGAGACCAATGTTTTGCAAATGGTGTAAGAATTTTTTCTAATATAAATAAAATAAATACTAAATATGATGGAAATAATTGTTTAAAATTTAATCCTCCTGATAAAATATATCTCAATCCATTAATAATATATTTTTTTTTAATTACTTTAAGATTTTTTCCATATTTTTTCTCAAATATAAGTTTATCTCTTTCAAATATATTATGTGACAGCGCTTGATTTGCATCCGATAAAACTCCCCCCTTATCTTTTTTGTCCCACTCAGCTTCATTTGTATCAAAATACTCATCTTTGTGAATATTTTTTGCAATAAAACGAGATAGTAAACCATTATGAGGTTCTATAAGAATACACCCGCCATTTTTTTTTAAAACTCTATTAAGCTCATTAAAAAATTTAGTTGGTTGAGATATATGATGAAAAGTGTTTATAGCAAAAAAACATTTAACAGTATCGTTATCAATTGACATATCAGTTGCATCTAAAGACATATCATAATTAAAACCTTCTCTAATGTCAGATGTAATTACCTTTTTTCTTATTGATTTAAAAAAACCAACTCCAGAACCCAATTCAATTTCAAGTCCATCATCTTTAAAATATTTATCACAATATATTGACATATCTTTGTAAAAAGTTTCATAAGCAGAACGCAATAATTTTTTTTTTCTTAATATAGAGTCATGCTTTATCGTTAAATCTTTTCCATCAACATTTAAATTAGATATCTTCTTGTTGTAAAAAAGAGTTTGTAATAAATTCTTCATAATTATTTTAAATATATAGTAGATTGATAAGATTTAAAATAAATAAGATGTGTAAAAAAAATAAATTTATATGAAAAAAAAGATTATTATTTTAGGGCGAAGTCAAAAATTTATTAGCATTATTAAAAGCTTATATATTGATCATGAAATAAATATCTTCTCTTGGAGAAAACTAGAAAAATATAAAAATTATAGATTTTATAAAGACCCTAATATAATTTTTGTGTGTGGATATGACTTTAATAGTCAAATGTATGATTATACTAAATATTATAGAATAAATGTCTTATTTCCATTAAAATTTATTAATAGAATGTGTGGCAAGAACACTTTTTTATTTTATATTGATACAGTTAGTAAACTAAATAAAAAAAAAAATAATAAAAACTTAATTTTTTCAAGATATGAATTTGCAAAAAAAAAACTACGAAACGAATTAATTAAAAAATTTAACAAAATTCAAATAATTGAATTGCCCCCATTATTGGACAAAAATTTTGATGTCAATATCTTTGGGAGTAAATTTACAAAGATAATTTTTAAGTTCCTAATTTCGATAAAACTAATTAATTCAATTAATTTGCAGAATATTAAAAAAAAATTTTTGATTAAGAGCAATTTTAATAAAAAGTATAAATCATATAATCTACACACATTGTTGTTGAATATCCCAAGACCTTTGTTTATTGATAGATTTTTAAGGATCATAAGTGATTAAAATTATTTAAATTCAAATTTATTATCATTTAAATAATCAATAATTATAATAATAAAAAAAGGTGTTATAGAAAATAACAATCTATCTAAACCTGTTTTTAACATAAAAATTAAATCAATATCTGTCAGTATGTAAGCTGTGAAGAAAAAACCTAAACATAAAAGAATTATTATATAATTATATAGATTGTTATTAAAATTTTTAAATTTATTTTTCTTAATAATAAAGAGCATTAAACTAAAAATGATTAAGTAATTTTTTAGAAAAGCAAATATTGAATATTGTAAAATTGTAAAAATTCTATCAAAAGTTATTTTTGAATAAATTCCCATAATTGATAAATCATTCCAACAACATGAATTAACACCAATATTTAAATTATAAATTTTATAGACTAAAATTCTATTAATTATAAGAGCAATTAAAGAGATACTTAAAAATATTTTTATTTTTTTTTTTGTCTTTAAACAAAAGATAAGAGACAAGATGATTATAAAGGCATAAATTGTTCCTTCCGCTTTTGTCCAAATTAATAAATTGCATAGTAAAACTAATAAAAAAAGATTGTAAATTAATTCTCGATCATTTAGAGACCGAAATAGTTTTATGCATAAAGAGGCTGTAAAAGCCACAAAACTAAAGAGTAGTATATCTTGTTCCCCTGCAAAATAGATATAATCATAAGATAATAATACTAAGATTAGAAATAAAATTTTTTTTGAATATAAGGAAGAATTTAATCTATTAGTTAAGGACAATAATGATACAATATAAATAAATCCATAAAATAATCTTCCAAAATACTCCTCTTTAAGAAAACTAATTTTCCAAAATATAGCCCATAACAAACTACCAAGATATGGATAGTCATATCCATCGCCTTTATCTAAAAATTTTAAATTTTCAATGGTCCCATTATTATAAAAATTAATAGTTTTATGTATCCAAATTTTTTGCGCATCCCAACCTAATGTTATTGAATTTGATATATCAATAGATATTACAATTAAAGCAATGAATAAAATTATAAATAAAAAATAATTTTGAGTAATTTGCTTTAATTGAGTTAAAAAATTATTGATATTAAATGTTAGGAAAAAAAAAAGAAAAATGAAGGACGTAATTAATATATTATTAATATCAAGGTTCAAAAAAGATAAAAATAAAACAAAATTAGTATAAACAATTATATTAAATGTATAATGGTCAATTACATCTGGTTTTTTACTTGGTGAGCTGAAATAAATATTATTAATTGGGATTCTGAAATAGAATAGGCTTAAAATTAATAATATTTGAAAAATAATATTTATAAACTCCATATTATTTTCTTTTTAAAAAAAAACATTTATTATTAAAATTGTCTATTACCAAATAATTATTAAAATCGAAGACTTTATCTGATTCAAAATTTGTTAATATGATTTTGTCATTTTTAATCATATGATTATTTTGATTAAAAATCCAATATGGTAATTTTACTCTTCGATCAGATAAGTTTATTATTGTAGGCAGATATTTAGGATTAAAATTGTATTGAATGTATTTAATATATCCATGTGATTCTTTTGAACAAAAACCAGAAAATTGATTTTTATTATACGCTATAATAAATCTTTGATGGAAGTTTTTAGTTAATATAAAATAGGATTTTTTAAAAAATTCTACTTTCATAATTAATATAGATAATAATCCAAGGATTAGAAACATGTATATTTTATTTTTATTCACATTTAATTTTTAACTTAGAAAGGAATTAAATAGAACAATTATTTCATTAAATGTTATGAACTTTTGCTTTTCATACCATAGAGAGTTTTTATGAGGTTTTTCCAGCTGTATTTTTTTATTTATTTTTTGTAAATAATTATAGTTATTTTTAAGTATTTTAAAGATTATAAATGGATAAAGTCCAATCCATATCTTTATTTGTGTAGGGTAATAGAATAAATATTTTATAAATTGTATTTTTTCGTTGTAAGATATTTTAGGATTAATAGCTTGTCCATTTTCTTTAATTGGAAAAAAAACTCTATAAAAATTAAATGACATATTATAAGAATTGTAAAAAGGGAATTGATAGGCATTTATAATTTTTGGATTATTTCTCATTAATTTTAATGCTATGACATAAGATGAATCATGGTCAATGTTTCCTCCTTCCCAAGCATGCGTATAAATAGTGGTTTCACCATCAATATTATTGATAATATTTGTTAATTCTTGATAAACTTTTTCTAGGTTGTTTAGAAGATTGTAAGAATTTATTTTAAGTTTTTTTCCCAGGAAAAATATATTATGTGTAGATAAGCCAAGTTTTTTTAATACTCTTTTACTTTCATTCTCTCTCTTTAAAATAAAACTTGTATTTTCAAATTTTGAAACGTTTCCATTTGTAAGGTAAAAAATAAAAGTTTTTTTATTTGAATTTATTGAGTCTTTTATAGTTTTAAAAATAGCAATTTCATCATCTTGATGTGAAAATAAGAATATTTGATTTGTCATTATTAGTTTAGTTATTAAAAAAAATTGTTGAAAATATTAAAGATTTTGTGATTTTCAATCGATTTTTTTTTTGAAATGTTTTTTAGATTATCAAAAATTATGTCTCCATTCGTTGAATGTATTCCAGTAGTTTTAATAAATTGAACAGAGCTCAAAAACTCTGATAATTCTATAGAATTAAATTTAATTTGAATTTTTTTTTTTTTATTTTCATAATAAAAAGTATTAGACAAATTTTTATTATTGATACTATTAGCACTGGTAATACTTAAGTCTTTTTTTGATTTAATCATAATTCGATAAAAAAAAGATTTATCTTTTTTTTGTAAAGCTTCAAAAATTTTTATCCCACAAACACTATAATTTTTAATTTTATCAAAGGCTGTGTTTGTAGATTTCTTATCACTAAAAAAAATAAAACCACCATTAGTCATATCCTGCTCTATGCTCTTAAAAAAAATAATTTTTTTTAAAAATTTTGACGGATTTTTTGGTCTTAATATAAATTCATCTTTAATTTTTTTCTGAGAAAATCCATTGAAAATAAATAAAGCATCATGTGATTTATAAATATCAAAAATCGATTTAATAATTTTATCAGTATAGAGAAAATAATATTTTTCTGCCATCAAATCATTCCAATTATTATGCTGAAAATGAGCTAAAGAATTTAAAAATATATATGAAAAACAATTATTTTTTGAATTTATTTTCTGTTTAAATATATCAAGAGAAATTAAATCAAATAAAAAAAATAATAAATAGTTTTTTAAGCCTCTAGAAAGTAAAGAGTGAAAGATAAGATAAAAATTTTTTAACATAAAATTAATACCTTTATTTTTTATAAAACTTTTTAAAAATAAAAATGAATATTTAACAATTTTGTTAATTTCAGTATCAGTATAATTTTTTGCATAATATTTGGGTAAAATATGTAATTGCTTTAAATCATTCGGAATTACATGCGAAGTGTAATTCCAAGGATCAGGAAAAAAAATTTTTATATGCTTATTTTTGATAAAATTTGAATTAATAGAACCCCAAATAAAACAATCTACTTTTTTTTTCATTAAGACATCCCAAATAAAATAAATATCATTATTTAGTTTTTGTCCCAATTTAAATATTTTATGTTTTTTTGATATCATACCTGTATTAATCGATACACTTTGTACCCATGGGTCTAAATTTTTATTTTGCGTTTTATCTTTTGTAAATGTTTTAATTTTTTTGAATGTAAGTAATTTCTTTATATTTTTTAATTTATATTTTTTAGCTCCATATTTTAAATAATCATAATTGAATTCATTAAGATGAACGGCTAATAATTTTTTTTGTTTCATTAATTAATCTTATTTAATAATTTATATTTTAAAAAATTTTATTACATAAATCATTAATTGTGTTTAATTTATATTCAATTATTATATTGTTTATTTATGAAAAAAAAAATTTGCATTGTCATACCCTGTTACAATGTAAAAAAAGAAATTTTAACTGTTATAAATAGCAGATATTTGACTAAATTAGACAGTATTGTCGTGATCGATGACAAATGTCCACAAAAGACAGGATTATTTCTTAAAAAAAAATTAGGTGAAAACAATAGGGTAAAAATCATATATCACAAAACTAATCTTGGAGTCGGCGGTGCAACTATTTCAGGTTTAAAATATGCTTTAAAAAAAAAATTTGATATGATTATAAAAGTTGATGGTGATGGCCAGCATGACTTGTCAATTTTGAATAAATTTAAAAATGAAATAATTAATGATAAATCTGATTTTTGTAAGGGCTATAGAGAATTATCATTTATTAATTCTAAAAAAACTAAGATGCCAGTAATACGATTAATTGGAGCTAAAGGCTTAGCATTTTTAACTCGACTTAATTCTGGCTATTGGAAATTGAAAGATCCGTGTCATGGATTGATTGCTTTTAATTATAAAACTTTAAAAAAACTAAATTTAAATAAAATCAAAAATAATTATTTTTTTGAACAAGATATAATTATAAACGTAACTAAATTAAATTCTCGAATTAAACAATTTAGAAATGAAGTTGTTTACGGTAGTGAGTCAAGTAAACTAAATCCAGTAATGTCAATAATTCCTTTTTTTTATTATCACTTAATTTATTTTATTAAAAATTATTTAAAAATATAAATTTATGCTAAATAAATTAAAAAAAAAAAAACCTATCTTTATCATAGGTGGAGGTTTTTCAGCAGCTATAGCCAATTTGTATTTAGATAAAGTATCTAAAATAATTAGCTTTAATAACAATATATTATTTAATAAAAAAGAATTTATAAGAAGAAAGTCAATCGAATGTAATAAATTATTTGTAAAAAAATCACATTCATTTGGAACTTTAAATTTTTCTTTAAAAAATACCATTTTACATGATCGAATGATGTTAAGTGGTAACTCAGATATTTGGGGTGGTAAGGTTGATTTAACTAATATTAATAAAAAAGATAGAAATTTCTTCAAAAAAAAAAATATTTTTTTTAAAAAACTTTCTTATAAGGATACTGGTACAATATCAAACAATAATAATATCCATCAAATTCAAAATTCTCAAAATAAAATTCTAAAATTTTCTGATTTACCCATTAAATTTAATAATGGATTGTTATTAGATTTTTATTGTAAAAAGAAAAAAATTTTTTTAAGAATCCATTTTGAAAAAATAAATAAAATTAAGATTGTTCAAGTAAATAAATTAGTTTTGTGTGTGGGAAGTGTTCAGTTACTAGATTTATTATATAGGTCAAAATTAATTAAACACGGTGATATAATTGAGTTTAGTGAATTTAAACATGTTTTTAAATTTAAATCAATTTATTCAAAATTTGAAAAAAAAGCAATAATTGTTAGATATCATATATCAAGGGCGCTCGGTCATTACTATGGTATACAGTTTTATTCTTCAATGCTAAAAATTTTTAAATTTCTTCCATTTTGTATTGATCAAATTTTTTATTATAAAAAATGTAAAGTTAAACTAAAGTTAGATAGAAAAACAATTGTTGAAAAAAGTTTATATAAAAAAAAAGAAAAGAAATTTGGAGAGTCAATTCATTATTGTAACTTAAAGATAAATAATGTGGATATAAACAATTTTCTAGCCCAAATTAACTCAAATATAGTGGGTTTAGGGATGTCGTTTATTAATCAAAAAAAACCAGGACCCATCTCTAATGAAATAATGCTAGATGCCAAAATTAAATGTAAAAAATTAACAACACATGTTTCAAAAAAATAAATATGAAAAAAATATTTTACTGGTCCCCATATCTTACAAATGTAGCAACTATTGAAGCTGTATTAAACTCTATAAAAAGTGTTAAAAAATATTCAAAATCTTTTAATCCAATATTGATAAATGTATGTGGAGAATTTGATAATTATAAAAATGATTTATTAAAATTAGATATTGAAGTAATTGATTTGGTATTCTTTAGTTATCATAGATTTTTACCTACTAAAGGATTTTTACAAAGTAGACTATCTTTTTTAATTATTTTTATAATATCATTTATTCCTTTATTTTTACTTATTAGAGCAAGTAAACCAGATTATCTAATTTTTCATCTTATTACCTCTTTGCCAATTCTTGTTTCAAATTTAATTAAAAAAAAAACTAAATTTATTTTAAGAATTTCAGGATTGCCAAAATATAATTTATTTAGAAAGTTTCTTTGGAAAAATTTAGGTAAAAACATTTATAAAGTCACATGTCCAACTAATGGTACAATTAATGATTTAAGATTATTGAAAATATTTAATGATGATAAAATCATTCTTTTACGAGATCCAATTATAAATATTAAAGAACTTTTAAAAATGAAAAATAAAAAGAATTACTTTAATTTTGATGATAAAGATTTTTCAATAGTTGCAATAGGCAGGCTTACCAAACAAAAAAATTTTAAATTACTCATACAATGTTTTGACCAAGTTTTGAATCTTAAAAAAAATAGTAAATTATTTATTATAGGGGAGGGTGAACAAAGAAATTTTTTACAAAAATTAATTGAAAAAAAAAATTTATCACAAAAAATTTTTTTATTAGGATTTCAAAAAAATGTTTTTAATTATCTTAAGAATGCAAATTTATTTATTTTGTCATCATTGTGGGAGGATCCGGGCTGGGTATTGATGGAAGCAGCTATGTGCAATACATTAATTCTATCAAGTAATTGTAGGAATGGCCCTAAAGAGTTTTTAGAAGACAATAGAGGAGGAGTTTTGTTTGAAAACAATTCTATTCAAGATTTTTTAAGTAAATTCAAGCAGATTACCGAACTGGATCAAAAGCAAATTATAGAAAAAAAATTTTTCTCTAAGAAAAAAGCTAAATTATTTACTAATTTTAATCATTATAAAAAATTAAATCTAATTTTAAAATAAAATTTATTATTTTAATTATAATTAAGTTAACTTTAAAAAATTTAATAAAGAGTCAATATTAATTAAAATAATTAATATACTTTTTATACCATTCAATAGTTTTTCTTAATCCTTGGTTTAAGTTTATTTCTTGTTTCCATTTAAGATCTTTGATTATTTTTTGATAGTTTAATTTTTGTGATTTAATCTCTTTTTTAGAGGAATTTAATATTCTGATTTTAATTTTTTTATTATCTACGATTTTAGAAATTTTTTTTGTCATTTCTAATACATTTAAATTAAATTTTGAACCAACATTGTAAATTCTTAGATTTTCTTTTTTATTTAAAAGTGCTTTCATTGTTAAATAATAGGCACTTACAGCGTCATCAATATATAGATAGTCCCTCACTAGTTTGCCATTAGATCTAATTCTAAATTCTTTATTTTTTATTTTAGAAATTATAAATCCATTAATTAACCTACCTGTATTAAAGTCTCCTGGTCCATATAAATTTCCACATCTTAATATTCCAATTTTTATCTGATACGTTTTAGCATACGATTGACATATTAGATCTGAGCATGACTTTGAAACATCATATGGAAAAATTGAGTTCAAACATGTTTCTTCTGTATAGCTTTTTTTGCCAACTTCACCGTAGGCTTTATCAGATGAGCTATATATAAATATAATTTTTTTATTAATTTTGCGAATGATTTCTAAAAAATTTAATGTACCATTAATATTATTATTAAATGTATATTCTGGATCGCGGAGTGCTAATAAAACTTGCGTTACAGCACCGGTATGAAAAATTACTTTTATTTTTTTTGTAATTATTATTTTTTTGACTAAATTTTTGTTAAGATAATCACCTAGAAAAACATTTTTCTTATTAACATTAAAATAATTCTTTTTTAAAAAATTTTTTTTTTTATCTAAAATAAATACGTTATATTTTTTATCATGTAAAAATTTATAGAGATTACTACCTAATAGACCGAACCCACCTGTAATTAATATATTTATCTTCATTTAAAAATTTTCAAAAAATTTTTTATTTTTTTTATATAATTGTCTAGCTTCTAGCAAGTCTTTTTGACTGTTAACAGTAAAATGATATCCAGTATGTATGTGGCAAGCTAATTTTTTGCTTTTACTTAGTTTGGGGAGTAGGCTTGTCTCTAGATCTTCTCCATGATTAATTTTAATATTTAAAAATACTTTTGTTTTAAAAAAATAAAAACCTATATTAATTGGATCTTTTAATTTAGGCTTTTCATAAAAGTTTGTTATTAAATTATTTTTGACATTGATATGACCAAAAGGAGATCTTTCATGGTAACCAACAGCAACACAATCAATATTATTTTTTTTAAATTTTAATAATTCATTTTTAAATGAAATATTTGCAAAAATATCACCATAGCAGACTCCAAATTTATCAAAATTTTTATTTAAAAATTGTATTGATTTTTTTATTCTGACTAATTTGCTGGTTTTAAGGCCAGAATTAAATAATAAAATATTTATTTTTGATTGACTAATTTTAGAATTTTTATTTTTAAGAATATTAATGTTATATCTTTTAATATTTTTTTTATTATTAAAAAAATCTAAAAAAATTTTTTGTTTAAATCCAAGCGGTAAAATAAAATGATTAAAACCATTTTTATAATAATACAAAATAATTTCCATTATAATTGGACGTTTTGAAACTTCAGCCAGTTGTTTCGGATGATTTTCTTTATTTAAAAATCTTTCTCCTTTGCCACCAGCAAGAATAATAATTGGAATATATTGGATTATCTTAGCCATAATTAATTCTGGTTTTATTGCAAAATTATAATAAATACATGTTAATATAATGTTTTTTTCTATAATAATTAATACGCACAATCAACACGAAACAATTAATCGATGTTTAAAATCTTGTTTAAATCAAAATTTTAAAAAAAATTATGAAATAATTGTAATTGACACTTCCACTCGAAAAATCGATTATAAATTAATTGCTTCAAAAAAAATTCAGTATTTCCATTATAAAAGTTTTTCAAAATATCCAGAATTAAATCAATTAAGAAAAGTTTATGAAGGGTTTAAAAAAGCCAAGGGTAAATGGTTTTGTTTAATAGATGGAGATGATTTTTTTAAAAAAAATAAATTAAATGACATATATAAAAATTATAACTTAAATAAAAAAATATTGTTGCAAGATAAATGTGATAATTTTGATGAGTACAAAAAAAAAAATCTTAAATATAGATACAAAATATACAAACAGTCAACTCTATATAAAAAAATAATAAACTTTTGGCCTGAGATTTATGGAACAAGTTCTTTGTCAGGAAATATGAAAATTCTTCAGTCCTTTTTTAAAGGTGTTGACATAAAAAAATGGAACTGGTTAGCTATAGATGTGCTTCTTATTTTATATTGTTTAAATAATAATAATTTTCTTTTAAATAATAAAATATTAACTATTAAAAGCATAAGTAGTAATAATTTAGGAGCTAAATATAAAATTAATAATAAAAATTTTTGGATGAGAAGAAATCAACAGATTAAATATTGGGAATTAATCTCAAAGAATAAAATTTATAATATTGATAAGATAATAACTAAATTAGTTAATATTATAATATAAACATGGAAAAAAAATTAATAATATTTATGCCATCCATTGAAGGCGGTGGTGTAGAAAAAAATTTATTCATCATATCAAATTATTTATCTACACAGCTAAAGGGTATTACACTAATTACCATCAGTAAAAAATATAATCATTTATTTAAAAACATAGAAATTATTAATGCAAAATTTAATTTTTGGAATAATTTTAATAGAAGAGTTAAATATATAATATGTTTAATAATTTTAATCAAAATTTTTTTAAAAGATAAAAATTATGTAGTGCTTGCTTTTCAGGCTAATTTATATTGCACAATTATATGTAAATTATTTAATATAAAAATAATTATTCGATCTAATTCATCCCCAAGTGGCTGGTCTAAAAATAATATAAAAAAAATGTTGTATAAAAAAATCCTAAATTTAACTGACTGTATTATTGTTAATAGTTTTGATTTTCAGAAAGAATTTAAAAGAATGTTTGATGCTAAATCTATTTGCATCTATAATCCATTAAATAAAAAAGAAATAATATTTAAATCTAAAAAATATTTAAATTTTCCATTTTTTGAAAATAAAAGTCGATCATTAAAAATTATTAATGTTGCTAGATTTACAGATCAAAAAGATCATTTAACTTTGTTAAGAGCAGTTAATTTAATCAAAAATAAGATTAACTTTAAACTACTGATAGTGGGGAGGGGTGTAAATAAAATAAAAATGATTAACTTTATTAATAAGAATAGATTGGAAAAAAACGTTAAAATCATTAATTTTCAAAATAACCCTTATAAATATATTAAAAAATCTAATTTATTTGTTCTTTCGTCTAAATTTGAAGGTTTACCAAACGTTTTATTAGAAGCAATTACACTCAAAAAATTTGTAATTTCAAGCAATTGTCCAACTGGCCCCAATGAAATTTTAACCAATGGAAAAGGTGGAGAGCTATTTAATGTTGGTGATTACAAAGCACTTTCAGAAAAAATTTTGTTGTATTATAAAAATAGAATTATACTTCAAAAAAAAATTAACTATTCTTTTAAATCTCTTCATAGGTTTGATTATTACCTAAACCTTAAAAGATATTTAGATATTGTAAAACGATTTACTAATATTTAGTTTTTTTATTTTGATTTAGTTGTCTTAATTTAATACACAATTAATATGATGTTAGTAAGTATAATTATTCCATACTATAAAAAAAAAGATTATATTAAAAAAACTATTAATTCTATTTTAAAACAAACTTATAAAAAATTTGAAATAATTATTATTAATGATGAACCAGGTGAATTATCTAAAAATATTTTATCTTTTTTAAAAAAAAAGGATAGTCGAATTAAAATAATAAACAATAAGAAGAATATTGGTGCTGGTAAATCTAGAAATAAAGGAATTAATATTGCTAAAGGTAAATATATTGCTTTTATTGATAGTGATGACTTGTGGAAAAAAAATAAACTTCTTAAACAAATAGAATTTATGCGTAAAAAAAATATTGAAATATCTCACACCTCTTACGAAATAATTGATGATGATCTTGTAACAAGAGGGACGCGACAAGCAAAACTAATGAATTATAAAAAATTAATAAAATCTTGTGATATTGGATTATCCACTGTAATAATAAAAAAAAGTCTAATCAAAAATTTAAGGTTCCCTAATTTAAAAACTAAGGAAGATTATGTTTTATGGTTAGAAATAGCAAAAAAAGGCAAAACAATTCACGCTTTAAATACAAAACTAACTCAGTGGAGAAAAAGTAAGAATTCTCTTTCATCATCAGTTGTAAGAAAGCTGACTGATGGCTACTATGTTTATAGACACCATCTTAAATTTGGTGTTATAAAATCTCTATACTCATTATTTGTATTGTCTATAAATTTTTTAAAAAAAATTAAATGAACATTCTATTATTAATTATTTCTACAATTTTATTTTTATTAATTTCGATTAAAATTAAAAAAAAAAAATATTTAAAAAACTATTCAGGAGACACTCATCAAAAATTTACATCAAATGAAAATATCCCTTTAATAGGTGGTTTTTTTATTATTATTATTTTTTTAATAGTACTATTTGAAGAAAATATTTTTTTTTTAATATCAATTATTTTAACCTTTTCACTAGGTTTGTTCTCTGACTTGAATAAAATTATATCTCCAAATAAAAGACTATTATTACAACTAATAATAGTTTTGTTTTTAATTATATTTACAAACTTAGAAATTAATTCGACAAGGGTTATTATTTTAGATCGATTTTTAGAAAATAATATTTTTAATATTTTCTTTGTATGCTTCTGTGTGTTGGTGCTAATTAATGGAACAAATTTTATTGATGGATTAAATGGTCTTTCTCTTGGTTACTATTTTATAGTAACAGTAGCTCTATTAAATAATAATTTTTATTATTCAAATTTATTACAGGGCAATGAGCTTCTCTATCTATCGTGTTATTTATTTATATTTTTAATTTTTAATCTATTTAATCTCTTTTTTATTGGAGATAGTGGTCTTATTCATTAGGATTGATATTCAGTTTTTTATTAATTAATATTTATACAGTTAATTCAAACATATCACCATTTTATATAATTCTTTTAATTTGGTACCCATGTTTTGAGCTACTTTTTTCAATTGTGAGAAAATTTAATATAAACTTTTCGCCAGCAAAGCCAGATGTAGGACACTTACATCAATTAATTTATAATTTAATTAAAAATAAATTTAATTTTAGTAAATTAAAATCAAACAACATAAGTAGTATATTAATTCTACTTTTTAATTCATTTTCAATTTTCTTAGGATCGATTGATATATATAACACTCAAAATCAAATTATTTTGATAATTATGAATATACTATTCTATACAGCAGCTTATAAGCAGCTAGCTAATTATAAGAATAAAACAAAGAATTAAAAAAAAATTAATTTTTTAAAAACATAAATATCATTTTTTTTAAAATATATAATCCATCACGGATTGCATTAACTTTTTTCTTACCTGCTATTCTTGCTCTTTCGTGTGCCGGTATAGAAAAAATTTTATAATTTTTTCTTTGTGCTTTTATTGGTAGCTCAACACAAAATGCAAAATCTTGTGATTGTAGGTTTAGGTCTAAAGTCTTTTTTGTCTTACCTAAAACAAATGTGTATAAAATATCAGTTATTGGAAGTCTAAATAGGATTTTTCCAAGCTTTGTAAAAATAAAATTTCCAACTTTGGTGACAAGTGTATCATCTTCACTAGTTGCATTTTTCTCATATCTAGAACCAAATATTATATCTCCTCCTTTATCTTTTAATGAATTGTACATTCCAGAAATTTCGCTTGGGTTAAAAGATCCATCAGCATTAAAAATACAAAAATATTCTGTTTTGACACTCTTAATACCCAAGATTAATGCATCACCATAACCTTTATTTATTTGATGGATAATCGTACAATCAAAATTTTTAATAGAATCTATTGTTTCGTGATCAGTGGGTTCGAGAATTACTATAATATTAAAGGGAAATTTCTTAAGCTCCAATAATACGCTTGGCAAAGATTCTTTTTCGTATTTTGCAGGGATTATTAATGTAATATTTTTCACAATGTACTATAAAGCAATTTTTAAATTCAATAAATTATTGAAATAGTTATATTATTAAAATTTAAATGTCATCAAATTTCATTGTATTCATTTTCTTTTACTTTGCTATTATCTCATCAGCAGTAGGATATGGTTTATTGATCGCAAATGTAGCAAATTTAAAAAACGCACATTATAGCAAAGGTTATCTTGGTTTATTTGGAGTTTTTTTTTTAATATTTTATTCATACTTTTCTCATTTTTTTATTTCACACAATTATATTAATAATTTTATTATTTTAGTATTAGGTTTGATAATATTTTTTTATTATTTTGATAAAAAAAGTAAAAATGATTACGTTTTATTTTACTTATTTTTTTTAATTCTATTTATTGGATTTGTAATTTTTAAATCTCATGATGATTTTTCTTATTATCATTTTCCATATACTTATTATTTAACTCAAAATAATCTTTTAGTAGGTATTGGAAATTTTAATCATGGATTTAGAACACCATCATCAATATTTTATTTAAATTCTTTATTTTATTTACCACTTATAAAATATTATTTTTTCCATATGGGGGCAGTTATGATCATGGGATTTTCGAGTTTAATTTTATTAGAGTATATCTTAAAAAAAATAAATAAAAAAAATATTGATATAATTTTCTTTCTTTCCTTAATGGGTTTTATTTTTATTAATATTTTTTTTTACAGGATAAGTGAACATGGAACTGATAGATCGGCTCAAATTTTAATATTCTTGCTAATTATTGAATTAATAATATTAATAAATACTGATAGCCAATTTAGAGAAAATAGTACAAAATTTTTTGTTTTATTGATTTTAGTTATTTCCCTCAAATCTTTTTATATACTTTATTTAATTTTATTATTTCCACTTCTTTACTATTTTATAAAAGATAAAAAAATTACTTATATTAAAGATTTTTTAAAAAACCCTTTTTTTTATTTATCTGTCTTAACTTTTATTTTTATTTTATTAATAAATTTTTTTAATTCGGGTTGCTTAATTTATCCGGTAAAAATGACATGTTTTGAAAATTTTTCATGGACGATACCGCTACAAGAAGTTTCACAAATGAATAATTGGTATGAGCAGTGGTCTAAAGGAGGTGCCGGTCCTAGTTTTAGAGTAGATAACCCTGAAATATATATTCAAAAATTTAATTGGGTAGGTAATTGGATTACAGTATATTTTTTTAATAAAGTATCCGATTTTTTATATGGGATAATATTTCTTAGTGTTATTTTGTTTGTTATTTTCTATTCAAAAAATAACAAAGTTGAGGTTCCTTATAAAGGAATTAACGTAATCTACTTAATGCTAATTTTGTTATTTGCTGAATGGTTTTATAATCATCCTGCCCTAAGATATGGTGGTTATTCTTTAATTGCTTTATTATTATTTTTGCCAATTGCTCAATATTTGAGTAAAAAGAATTATTTAAATTTTAACATAAATATTAGAGCTTATTTTCTTATTTTTTTAACATTATCTGTCTTTGTTGCTAGGAATTTTAATAGATTACAGAATGAGGAAGACAAATATAAATACAAACCTATGAAAAAAATTAATTATCAAGTTGATAATTCTTATTTTACGATTCAAAATACTTTTGATGATATATTAAAAGTTAATAAAAGTTGTTTAAATAAATTAAACTATTGTGACAAACATCAAAACTTTAATATGAAGAAAGAATTTAATTATATAGTTTTTTATAGAAAATAGATGATAAAATATTTTACTTTAAAAATTTTAAACATATTTGATTTTTTCCACCAAAGAAGAATAATCAAATACTTACGTAAAAAGGGATTTAAAAGTTTTGAAAATATCTTAGATGTTGGTGCACACAAAGGTGAGTCTATAAATCTGTTCTTGAGTAATTTTAAAATTAAGACTATTTATTCTTTTGAAGCAAGCCCTATGACATTTAAAATTTTATCAGATAAAATCGATTATTTTAGAAATAAATTTAAAAGCTCAAAAATAATAATTGAAAATTATGCAATAGGAGCGGTTAAAAAAAAAGTATCATTAAAGCAATTAAAAGAAAGCTCATCTTCCACAATTAGAAATCTCAATGAGGATTCAAAATATTTTAAAAAAAAATTATTTTTTTTACAAGGTGATAAGAAAGGTCCTTTTTTTAAAGAAGTAGAAGTAGAGCAAATCACATTAAGTGATTACTTAATGAAACATAATATAGGTAATGTTGATTTTCTAAAAATCGATACAGAAGGATATGAATTTGAGGTTTTGATTGGTGCTAAAGATGTGCTTTCTAAAATAAGTATTGTTTTATTTGAGCATCACTATGATGATATGATAACTAAAAACTATAAATTTTCTGATATCCACAATTTACTATTAACAAATCACTTTACGCAATTATATAAAAGTAAAATGCCTTTTAGGAAAACGTTTGAATACATATATATTAATAAATCAAAAAAATAATTTAATTACTTAATTAGTATAATTACAATTAGACTTAAAATATTTATTAAATTATAACAAACTAAGAATTATGAAAAAAAAAATTGCTTTAATTTTTGGTGTTACTGGACAGGATGGGTCCTACCTAGCTAAATTATTAATTGATAAAGGTTATATTGTTCATGGTGTCAAAAGAAGGTCATCATCATTTAACACAGGAAGAATAGATCATTTATATCAAGAGCCTCAAGTAAAAAGTAGAAATTTTATCTTACATTATGGGGATATCACAGATTCTCTATCTGTTTCAACAATGATTAAAAATATAAAACCAAATGAAATTTATAATCTGGCTGCACAATCACATGTAGCAGTTTCATTCGAAGTTCCTGAATATACAGCAAATGCAGATGCTGTTGGAGCATTAAGAATATTAGAAGCTATTAAGTTTCATGGGTTTCAAAAAAATACAAAATTCTATCAAGCAGGAACTTCTGAAATGTTTGGTAAAGTTCAGCAGGTTCCACAATCTGAAAAAACACCTTTTTACCCAAGAAGCCCATATGGTGTTGCTAAAGTTTATGCACACTGGATAACAGTAAACTATAGAGAAGCCTACAATATATTTGCATGTAATGGAATTTTATTTAATCATGAAAGTCCTGTCAGAGGTGAAACATTCGTAACCAGAAAAATAGTTGTAGCGCTATGTAAAATTAAATTAGGATTACAGAAAAAACTATATCTAGGAAATTTAGATGCAAAACGAGATTGGGGTCATGCTAAAGATTATGTAGAAGCTATGTGGAAGATGATGCAAAAGAAAAAACCTTCTGATTATGTAATTGCTACTGGAAAACAATATACCGTTAAACAATTTGTTGATTTAACTCTTAATCAGTTAGGGATCAAATATTACTGGAAAGGGTCAGGAGTAAAAACAAAATGCTTTGATATGAGCGGGAGATGTATAGTCCAATGTGATAAAGAATATTTCAGACCTTTAGAGGTAGACACATTATTAGGTAATCCTTCTAAAGCTAGAAAAGAACTTAATTGGAAGCCAAAAATTAATATAAAAATGCTTGTAAAGGAAATGGTTGATTCTGAGATTTCAAAACTAGGCAATGATTAATCTAAAATCAAAGATATATGTTGCTGGTCACAAGGGCTTGGTTGGAAGTGCAATTATAAGAAAACTTAAAAAAAAGGGTTATAAAAACATAATTTTTAGATCCAAAAAACAACTGGATTTAAAAAATCAAAAAAAAGTTCTTAGTTTTTTAAAAAGAAATAAACCTGATTTTATTTTTATAGCTGCAGCAAAAGTAGGTGGAATTTATTCAAATGATAAATATAGAGCAGAATTTATTTTTGATAACTT
>JGI20160J14292_10001091_pt1 | contig 22996 bp, 20 predicted proteins | sample COG_10_FD_14292 | JGI IMG/M metagenome (IMG submission 14292) | reverse complement strand
AGCTGGTTATTCAACTGATGTGGCTAGTGGTAAGGCGCAATTAGCTGGATGGATCGAGTGGCCACTAATAAAAGGTGTTAGCCAAGATCAAGTGTTGTTCGAAATAGATGGCACTTTGTCCAATATTAAAAGTGATAAAATTATTAAGGGGCGAGTTTTTGAGTCTGAAAAGCTCAATATAATTGCATCCCATAAATCATTATCTATTGATGGGAAAAGTAAAATTAATAATTTTCCGCTCAAATTTTTATGGAATCAAAATTTAAAAGACAATTCAGAAAAAATAAGTGTTGTTGCCGCCGAATTCAATATTGATGAAAATGGATTAGAAGCTTTTAATATTTCTTTGCCGGATGGAATGTTTAAAGGAATTTCAGAGGCTGATTTAAAATTAACTCTTAAACCAAAATATCCAACTAAATTTGTAGTTAAAAGCAATCTTAAGGGATCTGAAATTAATATAAATTCACTGGGATGGACTAATAAAAATATAAAAAATGGTAATCTAATTATTCGAGGCAGCCTATCTACACCTGTTGATGTTGATGAAATAAACATTTCAGCAGATGATTTAACTGCAAGTGGGAAAATTAATTTTGAAAATGATGGCCAATTTAAATCAGCAGTCTTTCCCGTTTTAGAAGTTTCTGATTGGTTTTCGACATCTTTAACTTTGAGTAAAACTGATAATGTAAGCTTAATGGAGCTTGAAGGTGGTAAAGTTGATTTTAGAAGCCTTGTTTTTGGTAAAAGTGAAAAAACAGAAGTCGGATTTTTAAAGGTTTCATTAGACAGTTTGAGAATTTCTGATGGAATAGAATTTACGAACTTTATTGCTGACATAGATTTTAGCAAAAAAGAATTAGGTGGTTTCAAAGCTCAGGTAAATGGTGGTGCTGATATTTATGGTAAATTATCAAAGGGTGAATTTGGAACTATTATCACTCTAGATTCTGCTAATGCAGGGCACGTATTAAGGTCATCTGGAATATTAAAGAATATCAGAGGAGGGGGGTTAAATTTAGTGTTAACACCAATGAAAAAAAAGGATATTACACAGGCCGATTTATTATTAATAAATTTCGAATGCTTCACTCTAATCCCTTAGCCTTGCTACTAGATAGTTTGAGTTTGGTTGGATTAGTAGACAAATTAGAAAATGAGGGCATCCAATTCAATCAAGCCAAGGGCTGGTTAAATATTACTCCAGAAGGAATTCAATTGAGTGATGTAAGTCTGGTGGGATTGTCTATGGGAATGAGTATAACTGGTTGGTACGATAAAAAGAAAAAAGCTATTAATTTTGATGGTGTTGTTACTCCTGTTTATGCAATAAATGGTGTATTTGAGCGATTGGCTGGCAAACTTTTTGGTGAGCAAAAAGGTGAAGGCTTATTCAGCTTTGTATATACAATGAAGGGTCCGACTTCCGCTCCAATTGTTGAAGTCAAACCACTTTCAATTTTAACACCTGGTGGGTTCCGCAAAATATTCAGATCAGATATTCCGGCGCCTGAGAAGTAACTCTTGCATATTGAAGGCAAACAATTAATTACATCATATGAAATTATCTGATTTTGACTTTGAATTACCAAATGAATTGATAGCTTTGAGGCCTGTTCACCCTCGAAGCTCGTCAAAACTATTAGTTTCAAAAGATGATAAAATCATTGATGATCAATTCTTAAATTTACTAAAATACCTAAAAAAAGGTGATCGCTTAGTGCTAAACGACACTAAAGTAATTCCTGCAAAATTACATGGTAAAAGAATTAGACATTCAGATAATGGAAGAACTACAGCAAATATTGGTATAAATTTACTTTCAACAAATAATGATGGCCATTGGTTGGCATTGGCTAAGCCTGCCAAAAGAGTAAATGTTGGTGAAATCATAAATTTTGATAATGAATTGACTGCAAAAGTCCTTGATAAATCTTCTAACGGATTAGTCTTGCAGTTTAACTTGAGTGAAGAAATTTTTGACCAAAAATTAAAGGAAATAGGAACAATGCCGCTTCCTCCTTATATCGCGTCACAAAGATTACCTGATAAGTTGGATGATAATGATTATCAGACAGTATTTGCAGAAAAATCTGGTTCAGTTGCTGCACCAACGGCATCATTGCATTTTGATGACGTTTTATTAAAACAACTAAATGACTTTGGAATAAAAACTTCCAAGGTTACCTTACATGTTGGTGCAGGTACTTTTTTGCCAGTTAAGGTAGATAATATTGCTGATCACAAAATGCATTCAGAATGGGGCGAGGTTAACAATATAGCTGCATCTGAAATTGCTAAAACAAAATCTGAAGGTGGTCGAATTATACCAGTTGGTACAACCGCATTAAGGCTTATAGAAACTGCTGCTAAATCTGGGAAAATTAATTCTTGGACTGGTGATACAGATATATTTATTACTCCAGGTTTTAAATTCAAAATAGCAGACGGTTTGATAACAAATTTTCACTTACCAAAATCAACATTATTGATGTTAGTCAGTGCTTTAATCGGTACGGAAAAGTTAAAAAACGTGTACCTTCATGCTATAAATAATAGATATAGATTTTTTTCTTATGGCGATGCATCTTTATTGCTTCCATAAAATATAAACGACTTTATAAGCGTCGCAAATATACAAATCACAAAGCGTGATTCTGTTAATCTCTACAAAATATTTATGGATAATCTTATGCTTTTTGTTGTCAAAAATTCGTGGGCTCTATTGTTTGGCATGTTTTTGTTGATGCTTGGAAATGGGCTTCAAGGAACTCTCTTAGGAGTTAGAGGATCAATTGAAGGAATGTCCCCACAAACAATGTCATGGGTAATGACGGGTTATTTTGTTGGTTTCTTATTTGGATCACAGCTTGCTCCAAATATGATTAGAAGAGTAGGGCATGTTCGTGTTTTTGCTGCCCTTGGATCATTAGTGTCAGCTTGTTTAATATTATATGCAGCTTGGACTAATCCATATTTTTGGTTTTTGTTAAGAGTAATTGTTGGTTTTTGTTTTTCTGGTATTTACGTTGTAGCGGAAAGTTGGCTGAATGACTCATCTTCTAACGAAACACGTGGGCAAACATTATCTGCCTATTTAATAGTTCAGATGATGGGTATAGTTTTAGCGCAAGCTGTCTTAAACATTGCAGATCCATCAGGATATGTATTATTCATCATCATTTCTGTTGTAGTATCACTCTCATTCGCACCAATTTTACTATCTGTAAGTCCAGCACCCCAATTCCAAACATCTAAAAGAATGACCCTCTCACAACTTTGGAGTATTTCTCCTTTAGGTGTTGTGGGGCAATTTTTTCTNGGTGCAATCTTTGCAGCTTTATTCGGTATGGCTTCAGTCTATGGAACAGAAAGAGGTNTNTCAGTGAAAGATATATCATTGTTTGTAGCTTCAATATATTTTGGTGGCATGATNTTACAATACCCAATTGGTTGGATATCTGACAGGATGGATCGNCGTGTTTTGATATTTATAGTTTGTACAATTGGAACTATTTTTAGCTTTGGTGCTAATCTGTTTGATAATTTTATATGGTTATTGATAGTTGCTTTTATAATTGGAGGAGTATCTAACCCATTATATTCATTGTACATAGCATATACTAATGATTACCTTGAACATGATGATATGGCATCGGCTTCTGGGGGGCTAATATTTTTAACTGGAGTTGGCGCAATATTTGGGCCGAGTATTGTTGGTTGGTTGTTAGATGTTTTTGGAGCAGAAAGTTATTTTTGGTTTATAGGTACAATAATGGCAATTATGGCTAGTTATGCTCTATATCGTATGACACAAACTTCTAGTACAGCTGTACAGGATACCAGCGCATATGCTCCAGTTACACCAGCTTCCACACCAATTGCTATAGAATTTGCCCAAGAGTATGCTATTGAGATGGCCTTGGAAGAAGAAGAAACCAATAATGTATAGTATTTATTACATTCTATCATATTTATATGGTTGAAATCAAAAAATGCTAGGCTTGTATATCTTACTTCAATCATGCATTATATATATAGTTTAATATTAAACGATAATTGGAGTGATTATGGCGACTATGTATGATATGATTGTAATCGGTGCTGGACCTGGCGGTTATGTTGCTGCAATTCGAGGTGCACAATTAGGGCTGAAAGTTGCAATAGTTGAACGGGAGCATATGGGAGGGATTTGTCTCAACTGGGGCTGTATACCGACTAAAACTATGCTTCGATCATCAGAAATATTTCATCTAATGCATCGAGCAAGTGAATTTGGGTTATCTGCCGAAAATATTAGTTATGATCTAGAAGCTGTCGTAAAACGTTCTCGTGGAGTTGCATCACAACTTAATTCTGGCATTGGACATCTGTTAAAGAAAAATAAAGTTGAAGCAATAATGGGAAATGCATCAATTACATCAAAAAATACCATTACGGTTAAAACAGACAAAGGCACAACAAAACTTCAAGGTAAAAATATAGTATTGGCAACAGGTGCTAGAGCAAGAGAGCTTCCTGGATTAGAGGCTGACGGTGATCTAGTATGGACTTATAAAGCGGCTCTAACACCAACTAGGATGCCTAAAAAGCTATTGGTGATAGGGTCTGGTGCAATTGGTATAGAATTCGCAAGTTTTTATAATACGTTGGGTTCTGACACCACTGTTGTGGAAGTTATGGATCATATTTTACCTGTAGAAGATGAAGAAATTTCAAAATTTGCAAAAAAATCTTTTATCAAGCAAGGCATGAAAATTTTAGAAAAAGCATCTGTAAAAAAATTAGATCGTCTCAAAGGCAAAGTAGTAGCTCATATCGAAATAAATTCTAAAATAGAAAAACAGGAATTTGACACAGTTATCTCTGCTGTAGGTATTGTCGGTAACATAGAGGATATTGGTTTAGAAACATTAAACATAAAAGAAGAACGAAGCCATGTTATTACAGATAAATATTGCAGAACAAACGTAGAAGGCGTTTATGCTATTGGAGATCTAGCTGCTCCACCTTGGTTGGCTCATAAGGCTTCTCATGAAGGTGTTATGGTTGCAGAACTTATTGCCGGCATGAATCCACACTCAATAAAACCAGAAAATATTGCTGGATGTACATACTGTTATCCTCAAATCGCTTCAGTTGGTTATACTGAAGCGACCGCAAGAGAAAAGGGATTTAATATCAAGGTTGGACGTTTTCCTTTCGTTGGAAATGGTAAAGCTATAGCACTCGGTGAATCTGAAGGATTAGTTAAAACAATTTTTGATGCAAAGACTGGGGAATTGCTTGGAGCACATATGGTTGGAGCTGAAGTGACTGAAATGATTCAAGGATATGTAATATCAAAACAGTTAGAAACTACTGAACAAGATTTAATGGGTACTGTATTTCCACATCCAACTTTGTCAGAAATGATGCATGAGAGTGTATTAGATGCATATGGGCAAGCAATACACATATGATTTCAAGTTTACGAATGTATGAATTTCCAGAGATGCAAGGTGCATTGAATAATTATTGGAATTTAATACATAATGAGCTTTCAGATTCTGGAATTCAATCACCTGTCTCACTTGATATGACACTTAATGAGCAACAAGCATGGCTAAGTCCTAATCTTGTATTAGCTCAAACTTGTGGAATGCCATATCGTAAGTTTTTACACAAAAAGGTTACATTAATTGGGACACCAGACTTTAATTTAAATGACTGCCCTGAGGGTTATTACAATAGTGTTTTCATATCTAATATAAATGACAATAGAAAATGTTTAACTGATTTCAAAAATGCTTTATTTACTTACAATATGGCTAATTCACAATCAGGATTAGCTGCAGCTTATTCTCATACAAGAAAAAATGATTTTTGGTTTAAGCATAGAATAATAAGTAAAAGTCATAAAAAATCTTGTGAAATGGTTGCCAATGGAAAAGCTGAAATAGCTTGCATTGACGCAATTACATGGAGGTATATTGAAAAATACACATCATTAAATAATTGTTTAAAAGTTATAACGAAGACTGATCCAACACCCGGATTACCATACATTTCTTCACTGGGCGCCAATCAAAGTTTAGTTTTCAGATCAATACAAATAGCTTTAGAGAAAATAGATAAAAATGATAAAGATATATTAGGTATTAAAAATTTGGTATGGATTGATAAATGTTGTTATTTAAAATATTCAAATCCACCATCTAAAGCCACAGCAAATGATGGATTTATTTGATCCAGGAACTTTTAAGCGAATGCCAATCCAACAACATAGGCTACAATAGCGCACACACCACCCACTAATACTGTTTCGCCAACACTTCTAAATATGTTCTGCCTTACGACCCAAAACCGAAGAAAACCTAGTATTGTTAACGCAAAAAAGGTAGAAAAAATTGATATTTGAAATGTTCCAGTATTTGCATCAAAAATGAAATATGGCAAAAGCGGTATTATGCCAAAACAAAGGAAAGCTAAAAATGTTGCTAATCCATTAAGTATTGGGTTTTCTCCATTGGGATCTGCCATTTGTATTTCATACGCCATCATAAAATCTGCGTAATGATCAGGGTAATGTTCTAAAATATCAGTCATTTCTTTGGCGTGATTTAATGAAAAACCTCTATCTTGTAACATTTCAATAGCTTCAATACGTTCCATTTCGGGATTATTCTTTATTTCAAACAGTTCTTTTTCTCTTACTGAATGATACAAATCTTGTTCTGAGCGAGCTGATAGGAATTCCCCTAAACCCATTGCAGCGCCGTCTGCAAATAGATTAGCTAACCCAAATAATAAAACTGCTATTCCACCAATTTCTGCAATTCCACCAGCACCAGCTCCTGCAAATCCAGCAACAACTGCAAATGTAGTTACTATACCGTCATTCCCACCATAAATAATTTGTTTAATAAATTCTGCAACTGGACTTATGTGGTGTTCTCGGCCCTTATGCTCGGCCATTTTTTCTGATGAAGTAATCATACCTTCCTACTAACTTGTGCTTATTAAAAGGACCAGAAAAAAATAAAAAATCTATATTTTTCAATATCTAAAATGTACATAAACAAATTTATTAACAATAATTAAAAGACAGTTTGTTCGCAAATTAGTGAATGAACTTTCTTGTGTGAAGACTTGCGATTATGTTATGTTATTAATCAAATATATGACGAGTCGGGCGTAATCTTATATTAAACCTACTCTGATTTACCAAATTTTAAAAAATATTCTTTTAAGAACAAGTTGGAGCTAGGAAATAATTATGAAAGATAATGCGGGACTTTGCCCAGTTATGCATGGTGGAAATACTACCAATAATACTGGTACTACCAATCAAGACTGGTGGCCAAATCAACTAAATCTTAATATTTTGCGCCAACATGATCAAAAATCTAATCCAATGGGATCTGATTTTAACTATAGCCATTCTTTTGAACAATTAGACTATGATGCGTTGAAAAAAGATCTTCATGCTTTGATGACAGACTCACAAGATTGGTGGCCAGCAGATTACGGTCACTATGGCCCATTTTTCATAAGAATGACATGGCATGCAGCTGGTACATACCGTACTGGTGATGGCCGTGGTGGCGGCGGTACAGGGGCGCAGCGGTTTGCTCCTCTAAATTCATGGCCTGATAATGGTAATCTTGATAAAGCGCGGCGGTTACTTTGGCCTATCAAACAGAAATATGGCAATAAAATTTCATGGGCAGATTTGCTCATCCTAACTGGAAATGTTGCAATTGAATCCATGGGAGGCAAAGTTTTTGGATTTGGTGGTGGCCGTGAAGATATTTGGCATCCTGAAGAAGATATATATTGGGGGGTTGAAACTGACTGGTTGGCAGATAATCGTTATGAAGATACACGCCAGTCATTAGAAAACCCACTTGCAGCGGTTCAAATGGGTTTAATATATGTTAATCCAGAAGGACCAAACGGAAACCCTGACCCTTTATTAAGTGCGCAAGATATTCGTGAGACATTTGGTAGAATGGCGATGAATGATGAAGAAACTGTTGCGTTGGTTGCTGGTGGGCATACTTTTGGAAAAGCTCATGGCGCTGGTGATCCTAGTCTCGTGGGTGCAGAACCTGAAGGAGCTCCGATTGAACAAATGGGCTTTGGCTGGAAAAATGCACACAATTCTGGTGTGGGTAGAGACACAACAACAAGTGGAATTGAAGGTCCGTGGACATCAAATCCAACTCAGTGGGATAACGGGTATTTTAATTTATTATTCAAATATGATTGGGCACTGACAAAAAGTCCTGCAGGTGCAAATATTTGGCACCCAATAAATATTGTGGAAACAGATATGGCACCTGAGGTAGATGATGAAAGTTTAAAAGTCACGCCTATGATGACAACAGCTGATATGGCGATGATAAAAGATCCGTCTTATAGGGCTATATCCGAACGTTATCACCAAAATCCTGATGAATTAGCTGATGCATTTTCAAAAGCTTGGTACAAATTGCTTCATAGGGATATGGGGCCAAAAATACGATACCAAGGTCCTGAAGTGCCAGAAGAGGAAATGATTTGGCAAGATCCAGTTCCTGTAGGATCTACAAATTATGATGTTTCAGCTATTCGACGTGAGATTAAATCTTGTGGCTTATCGACACTAGAATTAGTTGAAACTGCTTGGGCTTCTGCATCTACTTTCCGTGGAACTGATATGAGAGGTGGCGCAAATGGTGCTCGTATCAGCCTTTCTCCACAAAAAGATTGGGCGGTCAACAAACCTGAACAATTGGCTCGTGTATTGAATATTTTAAAGCCTATCGCTGAAAGTCATGGGGCTAGTTTAGCTGATGTGATTGTTTTGGGAGGTGGTGTTGGAATAGAGATGGTAAGTGATGTTCAAGTAGCCTTTACTCCAGGGCGTGGAGATGCATTAGCAGAGCAAACGGATGAAGAGTCTTTTTCTGTATTAGAGCCAATGGCTGATGGCTTTAGAAATTACCAAAAGACACAATTCACGGTCTCTCCCGAAGAAATGCTACTAGACCGTGCACATCTGCTTGGATTAACAGCTTCTGAAATGACGGTGTTAGTTGGTGGTTTGCGTTCCATCGGATTGAGTGATTGTGGTCATGGTGTCTGGAGCGATGATGATAATCTTAATACTGGTTGGTTCAATACACTATTGGACATGAATGTTGAGTGGAGTTCCACAGGACCTAATAGTTATGAAGCTAAAGATAAAAAATCTGGGGAAGTCGTCAGAACCGCTTCACGAGTTGATTTGGTGTTTGGGTCAAATTCAGAATTGAGAGCTTTGGCTGAATTGTATGCACAAGAAGATAATAAAGCTAAATTTATTACTGATTTTATTTCTGCTTGGAATAAAGTCATGAATGCAGATAGGTTCGATTTAACTTAAAATATTTAATATATAAAAATTAATAAGGGCTAATATTTTGGCCCTTATTGATAATCTTAATATAACCATTTATGTGTTAAAATAATCTGTATAATTAGAGATTAATTACACAATTTAATATTTTCAGGTAATTTATTTAGGTTTTTCATACAATACTTCTGATTTTAGATTATATATGAGGCTAACACACAAGGATTTATTTTATGCGTGACTTAAATATCCCATCAGAACGTCATCCAGAAAAAGCAAATAAGCCTGATAATGCTCAACCTAGCAAGCCATCATGGATCCGTGTTAAGGCACCAATTTCCGACGGTTATAAAAAAACACGTGATATTATGCGTGAAAATAAATTAGTCACCGTTTGTGAAGAGGCTGGGTGTCCAAATGTTGGTGAATGTTGGTCTCAAGGGCATGCAACAATGATGATCATGGGTGAGGTCTGTACTAGAGCTTGCACATTTTGCAACATAGCTACAGGCAAGCCACCAGAAGATTTAGATGTATTTGAACCTGGAAGAGTTGCAGATGCAGTTAAAAAGCTTGGATTAAAACATGTTGTTATTACATCTGTAGATCGTGATGACGTTCAAGATGGTGGTGCCGAACACTTTGCGCAAACAATACGTGCTGTTAGAAAACAATCACCCGATACTACGATTGAAATTCTTACCCCAGATTTTATTAGGTGTGATGATAATGTTTTAAAAGTCGTGGTTGATGCAAAACCAGATGTTTTTAATCATAATTTAGAAACAGTACCTGGCTTATACCCAGAAGTAAGGCCTGGCGCGCGCTATTTCCATTCATTAAGACTGTTGCAACGTGTGAAAGAAATAGATCCTACAATGTTTACTAAGTCAGGTATTATGGTTGGCCTAGGTGAAAATAAACAATCAGTAGTTCAAGTTATGGATGACATGCGAGCAGCTGATATTGATTTCCTTACAATTGGCCAATATCTGCAACCCACACCAAAACATCATGCTGTTGATAGATTTGTTACTCCTGATGAATTTCAGATTTATGAAAAAACTGCTTATAATAAAGGTTTTTTAATGGTTTCTGCCACGCCATTAACTCGCTCAAGTTATCATGCTGGCGATGACTTTTTAAGGCTTAGACACGCAAGAATGTCAAAATTTGGTAAATAATTATGGCTTGGTAGAGTTGATGTACTACACAAGCCAATTATTATTGCTGTTTATCTACGAGGGGATTTGTTTCCGCCACCCCTAAATGGTTTTTTACCAGACTTAGAGTTATTCCTACTATTATTATCACGAGGTCCTGAGCCCCTTTTTGAATTTGCACCACCACCACGTCTTCGTGGTGCGGGCTTTTCAAAGTTTGGAATTAAATTTTGGGTGAGACCTTCCATTTCAACAACTGGAATATCCATTTTGATAACTTTTTCAATATCCCATAATTGTTTATGTTCATCGGGGGCGCAGAATGCAATTGCTTTTCCATCAGCGCCAGCTCGTGCTGTACGTCCAATTCGATGAACGTAAGATTCTGGCACATTGGGTAAATCAAAATTAATAACAATTTCTATACCTGGAATATCTATGCCTCGTGCCGCTATATCTGTTGCGATAAGTATATAAGTTTTACCTTTTTTGAAATCATCCAGTGCTCTTTGTCTTTGACCTTGTGATTTATTACCATGGATTGCATCAGCGCCAATATTTTGTGTTCCTAACCATTTTACTAATTTATCGGAGCCATGCTTGGTGCGGGAAAATACAATAACGCGTTTTTTAGGATTTGCAGATATAATTCTTTGTAATGCCAAGCCTTTATTTTGTTTAGATAAATGCATTAAGCTCTGCTCAATTTTATCTACTGTGGAATTTTCTGGTGTAACAGACACTTGAACAGGATCGGTTAAATAAGTTTCTGTTAGTTTTTTAATTTCCTTTGACATTGTAGCAGAAAATAAGAGTGTCTGACGGTCTTTATTAACTTTTGATATAATGCGCTTAACCGCAGGCAGAAAGCCTATATCAAGCATTTGATCAGCTTCATCTAAAACTAAAAATTTTGTTTCATCTAATCGCAATCCCTTTTGATCAACAAGATCTTCAAGTCTTCCAGGAGTTGCTACTAAAATATCAACACCTTTAGACAGATCACGCATTTGTTTTCTAATAGGAGCGCCACCAATCGCATGGGTAAAGTTTAGTGGTAATCTTTTTCCAAAGCTCACAAATGCTTCATGAATCTGTAGTGCTAATTCACGCGTAGGTGAAAGAATTATAGCTCTTGCTGAACGACCCTTTATTGCTATTGGATTCATTAATAATTGTTGAATTAATGGTAATGCAAATGCAGCTGTTTTACCTGTACCCGTTTGAGCTAGCCCAACTAAATCTTTGCTATTTAAAACTGCTGGAATTGCCTGAGATTGGATCGGAGTTGGTAATGTATATCCTAGAAAACCCAATGCTTTAACTATTTCTGCATCTAGGCCTAATTTTGAAAATGCACTTGCATCAGATTTAGGTTGCTCTACCCGCTGTTTTTTCTTTTCATCACGGTTTTTTGGTTTTGATGACGAGGAAGTTAATAATGAAGCTTCGTCTTTTTTTAAGTATAGTTACGTTTGATGCTGCTTTTTTTCCAGTTTTTTCATCAAGTAATAACTCGTAAGTTAGCATGTCACCTTCTTTGACAACTTTTAGGCCTGAAGCTTTAAGGGCTGACATATGTACAAAAACATCATCGCCCCCTTGATCAGGGTTTATAAAACCTAAACCTTTTACAGGATTATACCAAATTACTGTGCCTGTTAGCATGTTTGTATTCGCTCTCTAGATTTATGCCTGTATGCCATACGGCGCTAATACAGACTATTGTTGGCTAAAACCTAGGGATCCAGTATTGCGAATCGCCGTCAAATGTTTATACACCTGGCCAGCCGAAATTGATCTAATAGGTGACGTAGGCGATGAAAACAAGCGTGTTTATCAAATGATTTTTAGAACTTGATTTTGAATTTGTTGGTTAATTATTTAAAGACAACTTTTCCAATGTGATCTAAATTTCTATTTCTTTGGGCATAATCAATCCCATAGCCAACAACAAATTCATCAGGGATCTCAAATCCAATCCAATCAGCTTTTATTTCTACTTCTCGTCTCGCGGGTTTGTCTAAGAGTGCACACACCTTTAACCTAGCTGGCTTTCTAGATTCTAATAATGTCTTTACATGATGTAATGTATGGCCTGTGTCTACTATATCTTCGATAACTAAAACATCTCGACCTTCAATTTCACCCCTCAAATCTTTTAAGATCCTGACTTCACGTGAACTTTCAGTAGAATTTCCATACGAAGAAGTTTCCAAAAAATCGACTTCGCATGGTAAATCTAATTCTCTTGCTAAATCTGCAATAAAAACAAATGATCCTCGCAATAGACCAACAACAATAAGTTTATCTGTATTTTTGAAATAAAGAGATATATCCTCGGCAAGTTCTTCACATCTTGCAGCAATTGATTTTGCTGAAATCATTGTTTCGACATTATAATTTGAATGATCCATTACTGCTTTCACTTGAAAATTTAATAAATATAAAAAAATTTTAGTTTATTAACTCTTTTGCATCAATGAAAAAATTTACTCAAATATATACTTTCTTAATGACGAATGATTTTAATTTAAATAGAACAAGATTATGCCAACNCATACAGAAAAACGTATTATGCCCTACACTGCAAAACAGATGTATGATCTTGTTGCNGACGTTGAGACTTATCCTGATTTTTTACCTTGGTGTGCTGCAACAAGAATAAGAAAAGTGACAAAAGATAGTCATAANANTATAATTGAAGCAGACTTAATTATTGCNTTTAAGGTTTTTCGAGAGCGTTTTGGATCTAGAGTAACGCTNAAGGCTGAGAAATTTTCAATAGATGTAGAGTACCTAGATGGGCCATTTAAATATTTAAATAATCATTGGATCTTTCGAGATGTTGATGGCGGGTGTGAAGCAGATTTTTTTGTTGATTTTGAATTTAAGTCAAGGGTCTTACAGGCACTCATAGGCGTTGTTTTTAATGAGGCAATGCAAAGAATTGTAAAGGCATTTGAAATGCGAGCTGATGATTTATATAAATAATTCAACAATTTAAATGGCTCCAATAAAAAAATATTGGAGCCTAAAATTTATGATGCCATGTCATATGCACGTTCACCATGAGATGACTGATCTAGGCCTGTAAGTTCGCTTTCCTCCGAAACGCGAATAGGGCAAAATAATACAACAATTTTTACAATTAAATATGTTGCAATAATAGTAAATATGCCAACAACTAGTAGTGATCCAAGTTGTTCAGTCCAGCCTGCATACCCAAAAGTAGCTAGCATTATTGTACCAAATATTCCACCAATGCCGTGTACTGCAAATACATCAAGTGTATCGTCAATTCTGAACCAACCTTTTATTACTTCACACATTATTTGGCACAGTACACCAGCTATTGAACCAATTAACATGGCTTCAACTGGAGATACCCATCCTGAAGCTGGAGTAATTGAGGCTAATCCTGCAATTGTACCTGTAACAAGTCCAACTAAAGATGATTTACCATACTTTATCCGTTCATATAGTGCCCAAGTTAGTGATGCTGATGCCGCTGAAATATGAGTAACTGTTATTGCCATAGCAGCTCCACCGTCTGCAGCTAGCTGAGATCCGCCATTAAAGCCAAACCATCCTACCCACAGCATTGCAGCGCCAAGCATTACATATCCTGGATTATGAGGTGGTACGTTTTTGTTTAACCTTGGGCCTAAAGCAATTGCAACAACCAGAGCCGCTATTCCAGCTGTTTCATGTACTACAATACCGCCAGCAAAGTCTTTAACTCCGTTTGTGAATAATGATCCATCAGCACCAGATAAAAGTCCTCCGCCCCAAATCCAATGTGTCACAGGTGCGTAAACTAAAAGCATCCAGAGTGATGAGAAAGTTAATACAAAAGAAAAAGATACCCTTTCAACATACGCACCCACTATTAGGGCTGGTGTAATTATGGCAAATGTCATTTGAAATGCAAAAAATAAAACTTCAGGAATTGTGCCAAATAAAGTGGTGGAATCTACTCCTGAGAGGAACATTTTTCCAATGCCACCCCAAAAGATATTCCCATCGCCAAAAGCTATTGAATATCCAAAGCTAAGCCATAAAATTGACATCAAACAAGCTATAGCAAAGCACTGCATAAATACAGAAAGAACATTTCTTGCTCTGACTAACCCACCATAAAATAATGCCAAACCAGGCAGTGTCATAAACAAGACAAGAGCAGTTGCTACCATTATCCAAGCTGTATCAGCACCGTTCATAATATAATCTCCAAATGTTTAAATCCGTTTGAAGAAAAACTAATATTTTATAAAGATTAAACTTGCTTAACTTAAGTTTGATGCATAAATTGTATATAAATTAGGCATATTTACATGAATGGTTGAATTATTGTGCGATTTAGGAAAATTTTATAAGTGATTATTTAATTCTTCTAGTATTAAATTTAATGCATATTCAGTTGCCATTTTTCTTACATTATCACGCCCAAGAGAACCAAAATACTTTGTATAAGAGCGTGTTGTGCCGTCTTGAAGGGCTAACCCAAAGCATACTGTACCTTCTTCTTTGTGTTCAGATCCTCCGGGCCCTGCAATACCTGTAACAGACAAAGAAAGGTTGGCTAGGGAGTTTTTTAAAGACCCAACGGCCATTTCAATAGCTATCTCTTCACTAACAGCACCAAATAAATTTAAAGAATTCTGCCTAACATCAAGCATTTTAATTTTTGCTTCATTCGAATAAGTCACAAAACCTCTATCAAAAAAATTTGAAGATCCTGGTATTGCAGTTAATTGACTGGAAATCATTCCACCAGTACAGCTTTCAGCTGTTGTTAGTCGCCATCTAAGTTTTTTTGTAAGTTTTAGAATGTTTTCCACATTAGTCATAAAGTCAGTCCGAAAAATAGAATAATCGATAAACATATTGCAGATAATATGCCTGCTAAAACATCATCCAACATAACCCCAAAAGGAGTTGATATTTTATCCGCCCAGCTTATTGGCCATGGTTTAATTATATCAAAAAAACGGAAAAGTGCAAAAGCAGATAAAAATATATACGCTAAACTCATCGAATAGGTTGAGTTAGAAGTGTTTATATTGATAACACTTTCAGATATTGAGATATGAAAACTTGTGTTTGATGTGATTACAAATAGGGGTGAAATGTGATCCATTGTCCAACGATTTCGTCGATAACAATCTCACTTGGATCGTGTTCCGTTTTGCCTTTTGTTTCAACATAAGTCGCACCATAGCCAATGACAAATACTACCAAAGAGATAAGTAAAAAATGCCATATGTTGAAATTATTTATTAAAAAAATATAAACAAATGGTAAGGCTCCTAGTGAACCCCAGGTTCCGGGTGCTGGCTTTAAAAGCCCAATATAAAACCACGTTGTTATAAAGCGCATCATTTTTTTATAAGTGTAGCTGTTGCTTGAGCTGCAATACCTTCATTTCTTCCTGTAAAACCTAATTGTTCCGTAGTNGTAGCTTTAACAGATACTTTATCAATATCAATCTTAGTGATTTNNGAGATGTTTTCACGCATCTTTTCTGCGTGTGGTCCAATCTTTGGGGTTTCACAGATTATAGTGCAGTCAAGATGATTAATAATGAAACCACGCTCTTTGCATAAAAGAACAGCTTTTCGAAGAAATATTTCAGAGGAAGCGTTTTTCCATTTTTGTTCTGATGGTGGAAACCATTGTCCAATATCGCCCGCGCTTAAAGCGCCAAAAATAGCATCTGTTATAGCATGCATAGCTACATCAGCATCAGAATGCCCCAGCAGTGCTTTTGTATGACTAATTTCTATTCCATTTAAGGTTACACTACTTCCTAAGCCAAGAGCGTGTACGTCATACCCATTGCCAACTCTTATATCCATGATATTTCCTATTATTTGTCTTGCTAAACCAAAGTCATTCTGGGTTGTAATCTTTATATTTTCTTCTGCACCTAAAATGGGCGTTACTTCAATTCCAGCGGATTGTGCTATAGCAACGTCGTCTGTTAACGACTTATTTGTATTTTCATATGCGTTNTAAATTTCATTTAATTTAAATGCTTGAGGTGTTTGTGCTTTCCAAATCATTTCTCGGGAGATATTNTTNNGCACTTTATTTTCTGATATTGACCACAATGTATCAACAATTGGCAATGCTAAAAAACAAGCATTATATTTTTCCAAACCATTGATGAGCCGTTTAAGTGCAGCTATCGGTAAGCATGGTCTAGCACCATCATGGATTAAAACATATTCACTTGAAGCCGCCTTTATTCCATTAAAAACGCTCTCAGACCGGGTTTCACCACCTAGGACTGGCTTTGAAAGCCGGGGATTATTAATTCTTGATACTGCGTTTTTATAAAGCTGTTTGTCATCTTTGTGTATTACGCAAATGATATTATCAATTGCTTTATGGGCGAGTAGGGCATCAATTGTATAATGCAAAATTGGTTTTTGTGCAATTTCACGATATTGTTTTGGTATTCCGCCACCTGCGCGAGTTCCTCGGCCTGCTGCTACTACTATGGCTGTTATAGAATTCATATTTCTGTTTATATAACGAAACATTAGCGATGCAAGTTAGTTTAAACTTGTCATTGAAAATCTTAATGCCTATTAATTAATCATGAGTACTTTAATGGTTGGAAAACAGGCAATATCGCCTCCTGTCTTATTATCGCCTTTAGCTGGCATAACAGACTTACCTTACAGAAATCTTGTTTCTAGTTTTGGAGCGGGTCTTGTGGTTTCAGAAATGGTTGCAAGCCATGAAATTATGCAAAAAGGAAAGGACGCACGCGCAAGAGCAGAATTAGGATTTAATGTTGATGGAACATCAGTTCAAATTGCGGGCCGTGATGCATTTTGGATGTCTGAGTGTGCTAAACTAATAGAGGGTAATGGCGCTAAAATAATTGATATTAATATGGGATGTCCTGCTAAAAGTGTAGTGAACGGTGCATCAGGCTCAGCGTTGATGCGGACACCAGATTTAGCGCTTAAATTAATTGAAGCAGTTGTAAATGCGGTAGATATCCCTGTTACATTAAAAACTAGATTGGGTTGGGACCATAATGATTTGAACGCTGCTGATTTATCATCTAGCGCAGAAAAAATTGGAATTCAAATGATTACAATCCACGGACGAACAAGGTGCCAGTTCTATAAAGGCGATGCAGATTGGAGAAAAATACGAGAGGTTAAAGAGGCTGTAAATATTCCAGTTATTGCTAATGGTGATATTATAGATACTCCAACGGCGAAATTGGCCATGAAACAATCTAAAGCAGATGGAGTAATGATTGGTAGAGGAGCGCAAGGCAAGCCATGGCTTCTGTCTCAAATTGCTTCAGAAATATTCAATACAAAGCCACCAGAAATACCTTCAGGAAATAAATTATTAGAAATGATATCAAATCATTATCTTGAGATGCTTAATTTTTATGGTGAACAACATGGCAATAAAGTTGCTAGGAAACACTTGGGTTGGTACATGGATTATATAGGTGTAAATCCTATCGATCGGAGAGCTTTACAAACAGAAACTGATCCCCAAAAAGTATTATCAATGATTTCTTCCTTATCAGCAACGGAGGATAATCCATGCCAATAATTGATTTTGCTCACGTTTGGAATACAATTCCGTTCCCGGCATTTATAATTAATTCAGAATTTATAATTATTGAAGGTAACTCAGCCGCTGAACAAGTTGTTCAAACATCTCATAATCAAATGTCTGGAAAAGCATTAAGCGTATTCTTTGGTATAAATTCTGTAGTTTTAGAAACTATTAAACAAGTAAAACGTGAAAATTCATCTTTAAGCCAATATGGTATAGAAGTTTCTACGATTGATAGGGTGTCGTTTGAATGTAATCTTCATATTAATCCATTGGATAAGAATAATGAGAATTATTTGTTAATAATACAACCAAATAGTTTTGCGCAAAAAATAAATCAATCTTCTTCGCATCGCACATCAGCAAGGTCTGTCACTGCCATGGCATCAATGCTTGCGCATGAAATCAGAAACCCGCTTGCTGGAATTTCTGGTGCTGCTCAACTTTTAGCGATGAATGCAATAGATGATGATGTAGAACTCGCCGATATGATAGGACAGGAAACGAAAAGAATTGGTACTTTAGTTGATAGATTTGAAGTATTTTCAGACATTAGACCTTCGGTAAGAAATGCATATAATATTCATGACGTCTTAGACAGGGCTATCAGATCATCATCTGCTGGTTTTGCTTCTTCAATAAAGTTTGAAAAACAATATGATCCATCATTACCAAATGCCTCTGGGGATGCGGATCAAATGTTGCAAGTTTTTCAAAACATATTGAAAAATGCATGTGAAGCAATTTCAAAAGATCGTGGAAAAATAAAAATTTGTACTTCCTATAATTCTGGAGTGAGATATACAATTTCTGGTGACCAATCAGAAATATTGCCATTACAAATTGAAATAATAGACAATGGCAGTGGAATTCCTGATAATATTATTAATGAAATATTTGAACCTTTTGTATCTTCAAAAGTTAATGGCACAGGTTTAGGATTAGCTTTTGTATCAAAAATAATTACCAGTCACGGAGGGTTAATCGAGTGTACCTCACATAATGCTGGAACTAAATTTATTTTACGTCTTCCTGTATCGAAAAAATCTTCAAAGGATAAAATATAATGGATGGAACTATATTAGTTGCCGATGATGATCGGACGATAAGAACAGTATTAACTCAAGCACTTACACGCGCTGGGTGCAAAGTAAGGGCAACAGGAAGTATAGAAACATTATGGCGTTGGATAGACGAGGGTAATGGAGATGTAGTTATATCTGATGTTAATTTTCCTGATGGCGATGGATTAGAAATGTTGCCTGCAATAAAGCGCAAACGCAATGATTTGCCAGTTATAATTATTTCAGCACAAAACACTGTAATTACTGCAATAAAAGCCTCTGAATTGGGTGCTTATGATTATTTACCAAAACCATTTGATCTGAAAAAATTACTTTCCAAAGTCAATAAAGCTTTATTGAACCAAGGAGCAGAAAAAAGTGTTATTCCCCAAGGTGGTATAGTTGAACCTGAATTACCACTTATCGGTTCATCACCACTTATGCAGGATGTATATAGATTTTTAGCGCGGATCTTACATACTGATCTTTCTACTATTATTACAGGTGAAAGTGGAACTGGCAAAGATCTATTAGCTCGTGCAATGCATGACTTAGGACCACGGTCGGCAATGGATTTCGTACGTATAAATATTTCTTCATCAAATATTGATAAGATAGAGGGAACCTTAGTAGGTGGTAAAGAAGATTTAAAGATATCTCCAGCATCAAAAGGGGCTACAATTTATTTTGATGAAATTTCTGAGATGTCTGATGAAATTCAGTTGCAATTATTAGATTTATTACGTTCAGATTCAGTTATTGATAAAAAATATAGATTAATCTCATCATCTAGATTGTCACTACAGAATTTAATTAGCCAAGGTGTAATCAGGGAGGATTTATTTTATAGGCTAAATGTAGTGAATATAAACCTTCCTCCTTTAAGAGATAGGATTGGGGATATTCCTGATTTAACAAAGCATTTTTTGCAATTATCAGTTATGTTAGGTCTTCCTCAAAAAACTATATCAATAAAGGCAATGCAATTATTACAAAATGCTCAATGGATGGGAAACATCAGAGAATTAGAGAATTTCATTAATAGATTAGTGGTTTTAGTGTCCGATGATGAGATAAGCGCCAACCATGTTGAAGAAAACTTAAATTTAATCCCATCTATGAATTCAGATGATTTAGACACAAGTAATGGAAAGCTATCCTCTTCTGTTGAGAGGCATATAAAAAGATATTTCGATTTGCATGGTGAGACTTTACCACCACCTGGATTGTATAACCGAATAATGAAAGAAATTGAGTTACCATTGATAGCATTATCGTTGTCTGCGACACGGGGAAATCAAATAAAAACATCTGAATTACTCGGTATAAATCGCAATACATTAAGAAAGAAAATCAAAGATCTTGATATTGTAGTTACAAGAAGTAAAAAAATGATGTAATGATGCAACATAGTGTAGCAAATATAGAACTATAAATAATTAAGGCACATGATACAAAATTTACTTAACAAAATAAAAAAATGGCAAAATAGGCGTAAATTTTTAGTAGTTATAGCTTGGTCTTTAATTCTTCTTGGACCAATTTTAACTGGGCTAACGGTATCTATATTACAGGGAGAATTTGGAAGTAAGCTAAGTAATATTTTGCGCTTAATACTTCTTGTTGATGGAATTTATCTTTTAGTCGTTATTTCAATTGTTGGTTATGCAGTAATGAAAATGTTTGCTGCCCGAAGAGCAAAATCTGCAGGTTCGCGATTACACATGCGATTAAGTAGAGTTTTTGCGATTGTAGCACTTATTCCTACAGTCCTTGTAGCAGTTTTTGCAGTTGTTACATTAAGTATTGGTGTAGAGGGTTGGTTTTCCAAAAATGTACAAAATGTGGTGAGTTCGTCTTTATCCGCTGCTGAAGCATATAAGAATGAACAAAGAGATGACTTAAAGATAGATTTAAATTTTATGGCTGTCAGATTGAATGAATATAAAAATACCAATTCATTCGTTAGTGACAGTGATCTAAGAGTTCAATTAATCTTGATCCAAAAGCTTATCCAAAGAGGACTAAAAGAAGCCTATATTATTGATGGAAATGCAAACTTAAGATCTAGAGGTGAGTTGAGCTATCTATTTGGTTATGAAGAGCCTTCGGAAAAAAATATGGAAATTGCTGAGTTAGGTGAGTTGTTGATTATCGAAGACTGGCCCAATAATGAATTTAGAAGTTTGATTAGATTAAATAGTTTTGAAGATAAATATTTATATATATCAAGAACAGTAGATGGAAAAATACTGAATTTATTAGATAAAACAATGGAATCTGCCATCACATACAACACTATGGAATCTCAACGTGAAAAAATACTTTGGTCATATGGACTGTTATATTTAGGTTTTGCCACTTTTGTTATTCTATCGTCAATTTTGCTTGGAATGCTATTTGCAGAACGTCTTTCTCGGCCTGTTGGACGATTAGCTGGAGCTGCACAAAGACTTGGGGCAGGAGATTTTGATGTTAAGGTTATAGAAGAAAAAGGCGATGATGAGATAGCTATGTTAAGTCGTGTGTTTAACCACATGACAAAACAAGTTAAACGTCAACGAGATGATTTAATAACAGCAAATGAATACACAGAACGCCGGCGTAGATTGTTTGATAGCGTTTTATCGGGTGTAACTGCTGGAGTAATAGGTTTNTCATCAGATGGTAATGTTGGATTTATAAATCTAGCAGCAGAAAAATTATTAAATTTAAATGCAAATGACAATGAGGGTAAAAGTNTACATTTGGCTGTGCCGGAATTTGTTGATTTATTTATGTTGATACAAAAAAATGACAATAAAACTCAGCAACAAGAAATTAAATTAACACGAGGTGGTACAACTGAAATTCTACTAGTTAGAGTTTCAGCAAGAATTTCTGAGGATGAATTAATTGAAGGATATGTAATTACTTTTGATGATGTAACTGACCTAGTATCTGCCCAGAGATTAGCAGCATGGGGAGATGTTGCACGGCGAATTGCTCATGAGATAAAAAACCCACTTACGCCCATACAATTATCAGCTGAGCGATTGAAGCGTAAATACTCACCAATGTTAGCTGATGAAGATAAAAATCTTTCACAATTATGTGACGTTATTATACGTCAAACAAATGATTTACGAAGAATTGTTGATGAGTTTTCTAAATTTGCAAGAATGCCAGAGCCTATTAAACGTCCCACAAACATTACCAAGTTATTGAAGGATGTTATATTGCTTTTTGAAGTTTCTTCTCCAAAAGTTAATATAAGTTTTGAGAATCCATATAACGACTTTAATGCTAGTATGGATGAAACAATGATAAACCAAGCATTCACTAATTTGATCAAAAATGCAGGTGAGGCCATTGACAGTAAAATAAAATCACAACCAAATATAACTTTTAACCCTGAAATTAGAATATCTATTGACCAGAAAAAAAATGACCTTGAAATTATTATTGAAGATAATGGAATTGGCTTGCCTACACAGGAGCGCTCTCGGTTGTTTGAGCCATATGTTACAAATAGAGAAAATGGCACAGGATTAGGTTTGTCTATAGTTAAAAAGATAATTGAAGAGCATAATGGTACATTAGAATTATTAGATGCATCACCGTTTTCAACAGGCGAAAGCTTTGGTGCAAAAATGCGAATTATTTTCCCTAAAGAGATAATAATAGAAAAATAAAATAGCTTTAAATAGCATAAAGGAAGAGTAAAAATGGGTGATATTTTAATTGTGGATGATGAAAAAGATATCCGTGAATTAGTATCTGATATCCTAATTGATGAAGGTTATTCTACCAAATTAGCAGCA
>JGI20160J14292_10001090_pt1 | contig 23019 bp, 18 predicted proteins | sample COG_10_FD_14292 | JGI IMG/M metagenome (IMG submission 14292) | reverse complement strand
AAGACAAGGTTCCCTATCTCCATGCGGGAATCTACAGGGTTAATGGAAGGCTCACTGCGATCAACCGTCCCAAGAGCGAAAATGACACCTTATTCCTGACAGTAGAACAAATCCTCGAGAAACTCCCGAATATTCCCCCCCGCCTGTTAGATGACGAGTCTTCCTCCGCTTTAAATGACCGGTCGGAAGCCTGGTCCTTTTTTCTGACCCTTTGCCTCATCCTGCTTTTGGGGGAGGCATTGTTAGGTCAACCGGCATTGGCCCGATGAAAATAAGGCCATTTCGATCAATGCTTGAATTTTTGGACTGGCGACTTACTTGGGATTGGTTCGACCTTTTGCTCGTTCTATTTGTCTTGTCTCTCAGCATATTTCTGTCTTGGCGTACTTGGAATCGTTCTGGAAAAAAGAAAAGTATTCTGGCTCTTGAAATCTTTCGTTTCTTGATCGTGGCCCTGATCCTAATTACCCTGTTCAACCCTGAAAAAGTGAATAAACAGGAAAAGCAGGACCCTCCTGAAATCATCTGCCTGCTCGATGTATCGGAAAGTATGAGTACCCTCGACACCATAGACTCAAACGGTTCCATCGGATCGCGGATTGAATGGGCACGCAAAGCCATTGATTCGAAATGGAGAAAAAGTCTCGAGCAGAACGCAACCGTAACCCTAACCCCATTTTCATCTGGAGAAGGTACCGGTGCTACTGATCTCGCCCTCGCACTTGAAGAATCCTTAGAAGACGGTGATCACCTTAAGGCGATTCTTTTTCTTTCGGATGGAGACTCAAATACCGGGCCCTCCATTCTTTCGTTGGCCGGAAAATGCCGGGCGGCTTCGGTTCCGGTATACAGTATACAAATCGGTGCTCCCAAACCGCTACCCGATCTTTCACTTGATGATGCATTTGCCCCCTCCTTTGCCTTGCAGGATGAAAAAATTACCATTAATTATCGAGTCAGCAACACCTTCGAAAATCGACGTGAAACAATCCTCAGGCTGTTCGCAAACGACAAACTGGTAACTCAGAAACCCTTGCTAATCCGTGCTTCCGAAGACACCGCCGGGAGCATTTCGTGGATGCCTCCAAACGAAGGAAATTATGAGCTAAAAGTCTCAGTGCAAGAGGTTCAAGGTGAAAGCTTACCGGGAAATAACGAAAGGATACTTTCCACTCGGGTTGAAAACAAGATAATCAAAGCTCTTATCGTAGATTCTTTCCCCCGTTGGGAATATCGTTTTTTACGCAACGCTCTGGACAGAGATCCAGGGATTGACATGAAATGCGTTCTTTTTCATCCCGGTATTGCCCCGGGAGAAGGAAAGGGATATCTCCCCGGTTTCCCGAACACCAAAGATGAACTCGCTTCATTCGATGTCGTTTTTCTCGGCGATGTGGGACTGGGTGAAAACGAACTTAGCGAGGAACAATGTCAAAACCTGGACGAACTCATTCGTCTACAAGCTTCCGGATTGGTTTTCCTTCCTGGGCGCAGAGGAAGGCAATTGACCCTCACTAATTCTCCGATATCCGATCTTTTGCCCATCGTGTACGACCCTCAAAAACCCACTGGTCTCGGAACCTCGAACCAATCGAAGTTGGAGCTGACGGCACGCGGCAAAGATCACTGGCTAACCAACCTCCGAGGAGCTGGAGAACCGGACCGGCAATTTTGGGATAGACTTCCCGGGTTTCATTGGTCTGCCATAGTAAGTAAAAGTAGACCAGGCTCCGAGGTGTTGGCCGTTCATTCCAATTTCCGTAACGACTGGGGACGTATGCCCACCCTGGCCATCCGCTATGCCGGAGCCGGAAAAACTCTCTTTCTCGGCAGTGACGGAGCGTGGCGATGGAGACGGGGAGTCGAAGACAAATACCACTACCGTTTCTGGAGCCAAGTCGTACGTTGGATGGCCCACGGGAGATATTTGGCAGAAAAAGAAGGCATTCGTTTGATCCCCGATCCGGAGAGGCCAAAGTCCGGAGAAAATGTTTTTGTCCGCTGTATTGTCTTGGATAAAGCCGGTTTTCCTTTGGAGGATGGTGAGGTAGACGGTGTAATTATTCATCCAAGGGGACAAAGAGAAAGCCTTCGCTTCACAGCTGACGAAGAAGGACCGGGCGTATATCTCACCTCCTTCAAGGCCCGGGAACCAGGAGATCTTCGCATGGAGGTCAAGACTTTCCCTGCAGAAAGAGAGTTAGGCATGACCCTTAAAGTTGAAAGGCAAATGAAAGAGAAACTAGGTCAACCGGTAGTCTCACGCGACTTACTCCAGCTAGCCCGATTAACGGGAGGGAAATCTGTAAACTATCAAGAGTATGAGGAGGTAACCCAAGCACTTTCCTTTCTTCCCGCCCCCCAAGCCGTAATTCAAATCCATAGGCTTCGTACCGATACCGCGTGGGGACTTTTTCTCTTTGGATTACTAGTAATTTACTGGACGGGGCGCAAACTGGCAGGGATGATTTAACAAGATGAATGAATTGAACAGACAAAGTAGAGAATTACCTCAAGCAATGAGAGATGACTCCCTGCCCTCATCCCTGATTGAATCTCTTACCAACCTGAAAAAGCTCTCCCGTAAAATCTTTTCGATCAAGTTCGGATCTCTTTTACTGGTTTCTCTCTGCATATCCTGGTTGGGTCTTTTTATTTCAGACCGGTTATGGGATACCCCCATTGGGGTTCGATTACTAGTAAGTTGTTCGGGATGGCTTGGGGCGATTTTATTCGCCTGGATGATCCGTAGAAATGCCTTTTTGAAATCCACTTCCCCCCAATGGCTCGCGAGGCAAGTGAGAGCGAAGTTCGGTGGACCGGGCGATCGTTTTTTAGGGATCATTGAATTGGCGGAAAAAAGGAATACAGATTCCCCCCACTATTCCGAATCTCTTTATAAAGCCGCCCTTCAACGGGTCGAAAAAGAGATCTCGCACCTATCCCTTTCGGAGACCTTTGACCGACAGCCAGTTAGACGTGCCGGCGTTGCGGCAATACTTTGCCTGTTCGCCACACTCGCCTGCTTCTATACTTACCCCGGACTAGCCCTAAACGCCTCAATGCGATGGGCCTCTCCCTGGTCAAACCTCCAGCGTAAGACCCTCACTCGATTTTCCGAAGTTCCCTCAACTCTTTATATCGCAAAAGGTGAAACAAGCACCCTTCGGCTTACCTTGGCCGATGATTCAGAAAAAAAACCCGATGAAATTCAACTGAATGGTGCCAATGCTCTTATCCTCAAGGCCGACAGGAAGGATAATCTTTATAAATTCCTCATACCGGGCCAGCAAAAAACGAGGAGATTAAAACTCAAGGCCGGTGACTACAGAGGTGAAATAACCTTGGTTCCTCTTGCACGGCCAAGCATAGTAGTATCCCAGGCAACAGTTTCTTATCCTCAATACCTCGCCCTCTCCGATTATAGAACCGATGCATTTACGAAATTAGTCTCCTTCCCCATTGGTTCCGATTTGATTATCAAAGGTCAAACGGACCGGGAACTCTCGAATGTCACTGCTTCCTCCGACACCGGTCCGCTTGACTCGGAAAAAAGTAAGGATTCGTTCCTCATTCGATTGAACGATGTGGAGAAAGACCAATCGGTGGAAATTGGCTTCATTGATCAGTTTGGTCTCAAACCAAAACAAAATCACTTCATTGATTTACTTGCTCTGCCAGATGCTCCTCCAACCGTTAATATCAGTAAATTACCACCCGAATCTTCCATCCTCCTGTTCGAGACCAAGACCCTGGAGATCATGGCAAAGGACGACTTCGGGGTAGCCGAGAGTCGCCTAAAAATGAAAGCCATCCGTGGGAATGACCTCCTCATCGAAAGCACACTTTATGTCCAAACTGAAAAAGAAAGTAACCTTACCGTAACCAACTTTAATTTCCCCTTCGATCCAAGACTCTTTACACTCCAAGACGGAGATATCGCAGAATTCAGTGCGCAAGTCCTCGACCGGATGCCAGGTCGGGAATTGAGCTCGTCCCGAACAGTAAGGTTTTTCATCGTAGGTCCCGAAAAGCATGCCCAACTCATTCGGGAAAATATGGAGGCAATTATTTCACGCACTTCCGAAATTGCTCGTGAACAGGAAAGCCTACTGATGGAAACAATCGAAATCGAAGAGTTGGTGGAAGACAGTAAAGAATCACTCGATCCGAAGACGGAGCAAAAACTTTCAAAATTGGCCGACATGCAAAGAACGAATTCACGCAACCTAAGAAATAATGCGGAAGAAGGAATGAAGGTGCTAGAGGAGGCAGCAAGAAATCCGGTCTTTGATCAGGAAGCCCTGGAGGATTTTGGAGAAACTCTTGAAAAGATGAAAGGCGTCGCCTCCACTAAGATGAGTCCCGCCAGTTCAAAAATGAACCTGGCCCAAGTATCCAATCCCTCCTCGGCCTCGGAATCACTCGCCGAAGCCGAACAACTCGAACGCGAAGCGATTAGCGAACTTCAGGAAATACTGGCTGACAGTTCGGAACAACTCGACAGGCTCGAAGCACTCAATTTTGCCCAACGCCTTCGAAAGGTGGAACAGACCGAAAAGAACTTGACCAAGGGAATACTCAAAATTCTACCCGCATCCATTGGAGCAAATATTGAACTACTAACACCAAAGGTTTCAAAAGAAAAAGACCGGATGGAAATGCTCCAATTCGACACCCATTTGGAAGCGGGAGAAATTCAAAAGGAAATTAGCCGGTTTCATGAAAGAACGGGCACAGAGGTTTATGGAGAAGTAAGCAAACTGATGGACAAAGAAAAGACAGAAAGTGGATTACTGATGGTCTCGCACAAAATTGAACGCAATGTAGCTTTCGAGGCTATGGACGCCCTCGAATTATGGGAAGAGAAATTCAAAGTGTGGGCAGACATGCTCGATGCACAAATCTCTCCGTCGGGGAGCGGCTCGGGGCAAGGCCAAGGAGAGGGAATGGGAAAAGAAATCACAGAACAAATCCTCGCTCTTTTGAGAATCCGCGATGGTCAAGGAGATATTATTAAGAAGACTCAAGTCGTTGACAGCGGTAACTTTAAAGCAAAGCGTGAAAACTGGACAAATACCCTCAACGATCAACAGCTAGAACTCATGCTTGATCTGACCGATGTTCAAATCGAGCTCGCCGAGGAAAGTCTCAATCCCCTATTTGACGATACCCATACCGCAATGTCCGAATCGGCTATCGGGTTAAAAAAAGGCGAAGCAGGAGAAGTAACACAAAAAGCCCAAACTCAATCCAAGGAGATCATAACCGACCTAATCAACCTAATTTTGGAGACGAACAACTCCCCACAATCGAGTACTCAGGGACTCAGCATAACGGCGATGCAGTTCCTAATGCAGCAACTAGGACAGGGAGGTGAAGGAAAAGCCCCGGTCATGACGGCCGGAAAATCAGGAGGAGGTTCGAACCAAGGAGGAACGAGTGACCGCGAACTTGGTGAAAACGCAGGTGAAGTCCTAAACTTACCTAAAGACTCCCGGAAATCTAAGAAAAGCGGTGGGATGTCCCAATCCCCTCCCCCTGAGTTCAAAAAAATTATGGAAAATTATTTTAGGAGTATAGAAGAATGAAGAGAAAACTTTCGCTTTTACTACTCATTTATTCCTCGCTGTTCTGCCCACTGGTCGGACAGGACCTTTTCGAACAATCAAATGATTTACTCGTTCGAGAGATTGACGAAACATACCGAAAAGGTCTTGAGTTTCTAGCCGAAAGCCAAGAAGAGAGAGGTTACTGGACGGACAGTTCCTATGGTTCCCAACCAGGAGTGGTAGGAATGGCGATCCTCGCCTTTCTAGCCCGCGGTGATGATCCGGAGTTTGGACCCTACCGCATTCATGTCAAAAGAGCCATGGATGCCCTACTCAAAGATCAGAATCAGAAAACTGGTTACATAGGCAACTCCATGTATAATCACGGATTTGCCACTCTTGCATTGGCGGAAGCTTATGGGCTCACCAATGATCTCAGGCTTGGACCTGCTCTCGAAAAAGCGACCAAGTTAATCATTTCCTCTCAAAAATCTAACTCAAAAGGAGGCTGGAGATACAGTCCTGAAAGCCAGGATGCAGACACTACCGTTTCGGGTGCTCAGTTGGTAGCTTTATTTGCGGCCCGAAATGCAGGAATAAAAGTACCCGAAGAGTCCATTGATAAGGGGAAGGCCTTCCTGCTCTCCTGTCAGGATTCAAACGGTGGCTTTGGATACACGACTGCAAGTGGGGCCAATCTGCCCCGATCAGCCATTGGCTCACTCATTTTATCCTTGGCCAAGGACACCAATACGGATGCATACCGCAATTCGGTCGATTACCTCAAGAAAAATTCACCGTTCGGGGACCAGGGTCACAAATACTACAGCCTTTATTACACCTCACAAGCAATGTTCAGGGCGAGCCCATCCATGTGGAACTCATGGAATTCTCAAAACTTCAAACTGCTTCAGTCCACACAAACAGAGAACGGTTCATGGAATGGGAATTACGGAAAGACATTCGCCACTACCGCAGCACTTCTTTCCCTCGCCTTGAATTATCGCTATCTTCCCATTTACGAAAGATGAACCTGCAGATCACTCCTTTTTTAATTTTTTGTTTTTGGATTGGAATCGTTCAATTATTTGCACTCGACCCAGTTACCTCGGACCACTTCCTTTTACCTACGACTCCAATCAAACAGAACAAAAAAAGATCAATCGAATTGGAGAAGAAAAAATTCGCCTCTCTGATGATTCCGAGCTCACTGGATATTTAATTAGACTCGATGCCGAGCAAAATTTATTTTGGCAAAATAAATCGATTTCGGGAGAAATTAATTTTGATTATAAATCAGTTTCAAACATTTTTTTTAATCGGTCTAGTCCTCCTAAAAAAGTGATATCCAAAAAAGAAAAGGCACTACGGTTATACTTCAAAAACGGAGATAAGTTGAAATGTAATTTTATTGAATTAACCAAAAATCACCTGCTAGTAGAGACGGGTTCTCCGATCCGATCAAGGCCCCAATTGATGCTATTCAAAAATTGGAATTTCTTCCCACTACCCATGAATCTCTTTTCGATCCTTCAATGGGAATGGAAAAATGGAAGAAAAGTAATAGTAAATCATGGTCCTATGAAGATGGGGATTTTGTATCCATATTTTCAGGTAGTACCGGCAAGTCACTACCCAGAAAAGATGTCATCGAAATCGAATTTGATGCGGAATGGGAACGGTCTTTTTATCTAGCCTTGAGAATTTTTTCCGATTCCGATGGGTCAAGTTATGGAAATGTTGGCTACCATCTCTCTTTTTCAAATAACAGGATTAATCTACAGGCAAACAAGAGGATAAAAGGCCGAATAATCAGAGAAACGTTAGGCTCATTAATAGTCCAGGAAATGATTAATCAAAAGAAAGTAAACATTTCATTACTGGCACACCGTGGAAAAAAAGAATTTATCATTTTCATCAATGGGAAACAGGTGGCCCATTGGAAGGATTCAACTGAAGATTTCCAACCCGATGGAGATGGGATTCTTTTTATCAATCAGGGTGGAAATTCATATATCCGGCTAAAGGAAGTAAATATTGCCGGTTGGAATGGTTCCTTTTTCCCTTCAAAGGAAAAGGAGATGCCTGCTCCCAAAAATTCAAATTATATTATCTTCACGAACGGTGACTCCACGATTTTGAATTCAATTTCAGGAGAAGAAAATGCCTTTTCTCTCGGTACAAAAAGAGGGGATATTCAGTCTTCCCTTGAGCCGTGTTCAAAGTGTTCATTTCAATAAGGAATCTCTCCTGCCCCAAGCCGAAAAATCGAAAGAGCAAATTTTGCTTACTCAATCTCTCGGTCAGATAAGTTGTAATATTTTATCCATTTCAAAGGAGACTTTACATGCTGTTCATCCAGATTTTGGAAAATTCAAGATTTCTCTGGATACTGTTCAACAAATGAAATGTAATCAACATTTACTTAGACTGCGTAACTACTTAGGTAAAATTGATGAAGCCCAAAAAGCCCTCAATAAACAAAACCCGGAACTTGCCCTTTCCATTCTGGATTCCCAACCCAAAGACTTACGATCCTGGTATTGGTCAAGACTTTCGTTTCTCGCCAAATGCATGCAGTCCAAAGAAATCCTAAGTTTTTCCCCACATCCAGAGAAAGGGCTTTTTTCCGCATCCTTCGCAGGTAATGAAGATACGGTTCTTACTCTGTGTAAAGAAGGAGAATATGCCTTGTGGAGCGGGCATGCAAAGTTGGCTTCAGGTTCTTTCTCCGATCCCGCGAAGTTCCCCAATGAAGTGGGTCGTTTTTCCAATGAGGCACAACGCGCCGTTACTCTCTCGAATCCCTACTGGATCGGGCAAACAGAAATCACTCAGGAACAATACGAAATTGTCACATCTAAAAATCCAAGTCTCGACAAAAATAGTTCATTCCCCGTGGTATGTTCATGGTTCGACGCACAAAAATTTTGCAAAGAATTAAATAAACAACAAAAACCGCCCACGGGGTATATTTGGAGATTGCCCACAGAGGCCGAGTGGGAACATGCCTGCCGTGCCGGCAGCGATGGCCCCTACTGTGAAAGTATAGTAGGACCAATGAACCACGATGTGGAACTCAGTGAAAAACACCTTGATCAATACGGCTGGTTTGCCGGTAATTCCGGAAATAAGATTCATCCAGTTAAACAAAAGCTTCCAAATTCACTTGGACTTTATGACATGCATGGAAATGTTTGGGAATGGTGTCTCGACTCAACACAGAGTGAAAAGGTAAATATGCTTGAACAACGAGTTTCGGGGGAAATTAATCCTTTCTCTACCACCGGAAATTGGAAAACCTTACGCGGCGGTTGTTACGATGTAAAGGCTGACCGTTGTCGTTCAGCTTATCGGGGAGCGAATGCACCTTCAATTGTACAGGGTGACCGTGGATTCCGTATCGTTCTAGGTCCGATTCTTAATTACGAAGGAAATTCAACCAGAAATGAATTTTCCAATAAGACTATAGGCTTCGATCAATTCAAACTTACTCTTCTCCCTATTTTACCAAAAACTTTTTTGATGGGAAGTCCGGGTATGCTATCCTCACCCAAGGCAATCACCCGGGCATTTGGAAATGAATTCATTACCGGTTCGAGTGATGGAGTAGTAGGAATTACCGATTTTTCAGGTCGACCGTTGGAACAAATTGCCGACCTCAATTCATCGATTACCAGTATTGATGCAACCACAGATAAGCAGTGGATCCTTGCGGGGTGTGCAAATGGAGAGGTGTACTTGTTTGATGGAAAATCACTGAAATTAAAACATAAGCTCACGCAGCATACCTTCGCGGTAACCAGTTCGGTATTTGCTCCGAACGGTCGGAGTTTTTCGACTTCTGGGTTGGATGGTAAATTGCATACTTACCGCCTGCCCAAAGCAGATAAAAAATGGTCGGTCTACGGAACCGATCACAATACCAGTTTCGATTTCCTCGAATACAATTCTGATGGGTCGAGAATTCTGACATCCGGGTTGGGCGTGCTTCCCAAATTATTTAATGCTCATAACGGAAAGGAAATTAAGTTAAACCCATTTCCGTATATTGGATGCGTGAAAAGCCGATTTTTTCCGAATGAGGAATCTTTTGTCTCTGTCACGCAATCGGGAATGTTGCTTTTTACCGAAACTAGCCGCGGACTGGTTTATCAGATTGTAAAATTAAACCTGAAAAACATTATTGATTTTTCATTCTCCCCCTATGGAAAAAGAATCATTTTCTCGACAAGTGAAGGAATTTGTTCAGTTAGAAAGACTCCCATCATTAATAATATTTGTATTCAGGACGAAACGAAAGGATTCAAACAATCTCCCGATTTCTTCTTTGCTTTAGCCGATAAAACTGAGCCCTATTCAAAACAACTGCCAGACTTCCTCACAGATCTTGACGCTCCTGTTGAACCTGACTTTTCAAAAAAAGGATATCGACTTTCCCCCGATAAAAAGCTCGTACTGACCACACTTGATGGAGCCCTGCGATTGTGGTGTTTTGAAACGGGTCAGTGGATCTCTACTCTTGGAGATCAACTTATTTCTCCGTTTGTTGATTGCGCATTTTCACCCGACGGAAGCCTTATCGTAGCAAAGCTTAAAACGAATGAATTGCTCATTTATCCTACCACTATTCCTCCTGCTTTGAGTAGTCCTGAATATAAAGTATTTAACCAAGTCGAATCTTGGTTTGATTAACTTCATAAAATCGAAAATTTATTTTAAGGTTGTATCGAGATTTGCAAGTGATACCTATTAATCATTGCCCAATCTTTGCTCAAATAATTTTACTACAGTGAAAACAAAAGTTCGCATACAATTCGTATCTGTTTTTGGACTACCTTTTATTTTTTTCTTGTTACTAGGTTGCTGGGGAAGTTCCCCCACTGCATTGCCTGATGCTCCCCCACCCTATCCGGACTCACCGTTTCCACAAGGAAGTCAAACTGGTACTTATTCCCCACCACCTTCGCCAGACCCGTACGGTAGAAACTACGAAAATAGAGAAAAAACAAGAGCTCGGGACTACTCAAAAAAGAATTCAGCCTCAAAGCAGTCTCGCCCCTATGACAATCTTTATAGCATTGAAGCGATTGGTACTATTTGGGTTTTAATACAAGATAAATTCGGTAATGAGTTACAATGGGTAAGCTTAATGGCAGGAGACAAAATCCCCATAAATCATAATGGTCCACTCACTATCACATGTTCATCAGGGGAGTCGCTTAAGATTACCGACCCTAAGGGCAAACTCTTTAAACCAGCAGGTTTAAAAAAAGGGATTACAATAATTCGCCTGCCTTAATTAAAATTGCTCGAACAAGAATTCAACTTGTTTGATTAATTTTTCGGAAATCAAAATTTAAATATTTTCTTGGTGTTTTGTTCCTGTAAAAGCTCAGGAGGCAATTGCTCTAGTCTAATATTTACATAAGCACAAAGTCCTTTGAGAAACTTAAAGGAAATTAAACTCCACCCATACACTTCATCGGTTGTTTCATCAAATACTGGTCTTCGATAATCCCAAAGATAACCATTTCCTCCATCTAAACTTTTACCGTCCGGTTCTCCCATTAGTTCCTGAATTTCAATTCTATTTCTCCCCAAGGATAAAGCCTCCAAATTACTTTTTCGATAGACAACCTTATACTCTGGCTTTTCCAATTGGACTGCTTGGGGTTCCGCAATGTTTTCTCTAGATTGATTACCCACCGAACGGTTGTATTCAACCTGCGTACAAGATCCAACGACAAGTAGACAAGTGAAAACAAAAAAAGGATAAATCAAAAATTTCATTATCTACTGTAAATAAACAATATGATTAAGGGCAACATTGGAAAATTGCCAAAGAATTAAGATTTAGGAGGCTTTATAGTGATTAAAACCTAAATTAAAGTGGCGGAGAGAACGGGATTCGAACCCGTGGAGGGACTATTAGCCCCTCACCGGTTTAGCAAACCAGCGCATTCGACCACTCTGCCATCTCTCCTAATAATATTTTGATAAACTTTTATCAGTTGCAATGCAATGAGAATAAATTTTGTAGAATAAGAGGTTTACTTATGTGCATTCATAAGCTGTAAAGTTTTCAAGTTCTTTTTCGCAATTTCGTCTCCACCTTGAGCAGCTCGGGAAAACCATTCAAGTGATTTTTGGGTATCTTTTTGAACTCCTTTGCCCCGTAAATACATAATGCCTAGGTAGCGAGCAGATTCTGGATTTCCACGATTAGCAGACTGAAGAAATAATGGATAGGCACGATTCGGATCAACACTTACACCGCGCCCAAAATAATACTTCTTCGCCATTTCCAAATCATCGTTAGGAATATTGGACGATCGTAATCTTGATGTAGGTTTCAGTTGAGTTGGAGAAGGTGAAAAAGAGGAATCTGGTAATTCTGGCGGCTTAGGCAAAACAGAAGGTTGATTATCAGATTTCACATTATCATAAATCGAGGGCAATCGGTTAAGAGTCGGTTTAAATTCAGTAGTTGCAGTTTCAGCTGTGCTAATTATCGAAGGATCCGGAGGTAAAGGAGGCGGTTCATTATAGGAGGGATTAGTAGGTGAAGGAACCGAATTATCAGACTGCTGCATTAAAGGTTGAGTATTTCCAGTCGTTTGGTTCGCCAAAAGTTGTTCGTATTCATAAATTTTTTCCGAGGCATTTTCTCGATCTTGCAGAAGAGCCAAATTCGCATAGCGAAGTGCGAGATCAATCTTTGCAGGTCCAGTCAGACCGTAGGCATAAAAATGGGCCACAATTAATTGAGAAGTGGTATACCCACGGTCGGCGGCAGCTTGAAAGTGAACTAAGGCCATTTTGTAGTCCTCCTCAACCCCAATTCCTTTAAAATAGCACCTCCCTAAAAAGTGATGGGCTGCAGGAAGTTGCTTTTTGGCAACTTCTTCAAGAATCGAAACACCTCCAGGTAAGTCTTTTCCAATATTAATATTTTGACCTCCAATTGCATTGGCATGAAGTTTAAGTAAAGCATGTTGCACCGAAGCGGGACCATAGCCAACTATTGATGCACTTGCATAGTGTTTCGCTGCAAATTGTAGGTCTGCACTTAGATTGGGTTCCACCTCTTCCGCTGTAAATATCTCCGCGAGTACATAAGATGCGATTGGGTCACCAGCATTTGCATTTTTTACCACCATACCATCCGGGTCTTTAAAGACATTATTATAGTAGCTATTCACTTTTTCTGCATTGGGCCCGAGAGGTGGAAACCGATGTAGATAACCGATCGTGAAAAGACCGAGCCAATGATTAGTTTCTGTGGATAAATTTGCCCAATAGCTCGCTTTATCAAAAGAAATTTCTAAGCCTTTATCCCCGTGAATATAACAAAGAGCCAAAAATGCCTGGGCATAGGAGTCTCCATCTTGAGCACTCGACTCTAAGTTTTTTAAGTCTGACTCCATCCATTTGCTTCCTTCATTTCCAGAAAGTAAAATGGGTCCAAACAATAGATGAATTAAAAGAAGAATTTTAGGAATGTAGTGCATTGGATATTTTCGACATTTTCTACTTTTTACCTGTAAGTAGGCAAGCTTACTATTTTGAACGCTTTTCAAATTGCTTGCGAGGAAAGAGATAAATTGTTTAACCTTCTGAATCTGCTTTCAACTTTACTCTATCTATGGACTTATCTGATCACTCCCCATCAACCCTGCGTAACCCAGGAAAAGAAACTATTAGGCAATTTGTTATTTATGCCGAAAATAAAGTCGGTTGGCTAAACGACTTTCTTGGCATGTTAAAATCACAGGACATTCATGCCCTGGCGATTTCAGTACTGGACACTACTGATTCAGCCGTTATTCGCCTGGTAACGAATTACCCGAAGGAAACTGCACAACTTCTAAAATCTCGCTCCATCAGTTTTACCGAAAGGAATATTATAGCGGTTGAGATTCAGAATGAAGACTCCCTTCATTTAATAACCCAGTCGCTACTTCACGCAGAAATTAATATCCATTATGTCTACCCCTTTCTTCACCAGCCTAATAATAAGCCGGTACTAGCCTTGGCCATGGAAGACGAAGATATAGGAGAAGAAGCATTGCAAAAGCACGGAATGCGGGTGCTCTCGCTTGATGATTTTACTCGTTAAAGTTGCTTAATAGAGCAGATAAGGCTTAACGGTAGTCTTAAATTGTGCGGAATAAGCATTCCACTCGGCGAGGAATAACTTAGTGTTCACTTGCCCCCCTTCTTTTTCCAAGGCATTCCACCAGGTCTGCGAGCCTACATGTTTATTAAATAGTGCGATTTCTGACTCGCTCGCTTGAGTAAATGGGCTAGGCGTCTGCCATAAGGCAGAAAGTTGCATCATGTAAAAGGGAAGTGCAGTGGGTTGCCAGGAGCTCCAATCGTTAATTATGATATAAACTCCTTCAATCGATTCGCCGTCTGCTTTTTTTATAGTTTTTACCTGAAAAGAAAGTCCAGGAATTTGAAATCGATCTAATTCCGATTTGAGAACAGACGCTTTTTTGCCTTCGTAAGTCAAAAAACGAAAAGGATGTTCCGTACCAATACCGTGTTTAAATTTTCCCATTTGTGCTCCAAGGCCAGTCATAGGGTAACCTGCCACGGAGTCTAAAGTTGGGATATTGGGTGAAGTAGGATGCCAGGAAAGACCAGTTTGTGGCCAGGTCATTTGTCGAGTCCAACCAATCATTGGCACGATAACCAATTTTCCTTTTTTGCGATTCACCTCCTCGGTCTTCAGAACACCAGACACTTTTTTGGACCACAAAGCCAATTCACCGATTGTCATCCCATGTACAAAGGGGATTTGAAATGCACCCACATAACTCATACAAACTTCATCCATAGAAGGTCCGGCAACCTTTTCCCCTCCCAGTGGGTTTGGTCTATCTAAGACCACTACCTCGACTCCTTCCTCAAAGCAGGCTTCCATAACATATCTCATGCAACTAATATAGGTATAGCAACGAACCCCGACATCTTGCAGGTCAACGACTAAGCTATCAATTTCACTCAGCATTTTTTTCGTGGGTTTACGAAATTTTCCATACAGAGAAAAAACAGGCAATCCTGTCTTTTGATCTATTTTATCGTCTACTGGAACAGACGCTTTTTCGTCGCCATAAATACCATGTTCTGGCCCAAATAAAGCGACTAAGTTGACATCAGATGAGCGAACAAAAACATCCACAGTACTTTCGCCCCTCCCATTTTTTCCTGCCGGGTGAGTTAATAAACCAACTCGCTTTCCTTGAAGAACGGAAAATTTACTCTCTTCCAAGTAATCAATTCCCAATTGAATAGATGGTTCTCTGGCAAAGGATTCGATGCATACCAATAAAAATAGAAAAACTAATTTAAAAAGTGTAATGCCGGAGATCAGTGATTTTTTACTCATTTGAATAGGTTTGATAATTAATGATTATTTAGTAATTTGCGGCTTCTTGTAAAGCTTTGCCAGCACATTGTAGGAAAAAATAGAAATAACCCCAAAGAAAACTCCGATCACTGCTCCACCTACAAACATTGGAGGAAAAGTATCGAGCAATTCCCAAAGATCATTGAGTTTGAAATTCGACCAGTCGTACTCGGAGCTTAAAAGGGGATTTTTCTTACTTTTAAATCCAGCTAGCTCTAAAAGTATTCTTCCAATCTTATAATCAGCAAAGTAAATGGGCCCCATCGTGAAAGGATTTGAAATCCATTGTAAAGCCACAATAACGGGCAGATTAGCCCGGGTAAATAGAGCGAGGAAAAATACAACCAGCATTTGAATACCCACTAGGGGAGAAAATGATATTACCATTCCCCAAAAGAGGGCTGGCTTGATTGCCTTTCCTTTAAATGACCATAGGAAGCTCTTTTATAAGCTGTTTCTGCGAACCATTTTAAAACAGGATAGTTATGAATATTGGATCGCCTGGGAAGTGGACGCATCCAACGCTTGAGTCGACGAATACGTTTAAATCGTAATTCTTGTGCTTCTTGAGATTCAGTAGAATTCACTGATGGAGGGATAAATAGTAGTTTAATTTTTGTTGAAATAAATCGGATGCATTGAGTAAATTTTCTTCTAAAGTGAATTGATCATTCCCGAACGCCTCGATTTTTAAATTAGAAAATTCATTCATACATTTCTTCTTCGCGTCACTATCTACTGAACCTGCTAATAAAATTACATTTTTATTATACCTTGAAGCCATTCGAATGATTTCATAGGGCCCTTTTCCCATTAGTGATGTTTGATCAAATCTTCCTTCTCCAGTTAAAATTAAATCTGCATTTTGAATCGATTTTTCTAAATCAAACCACTTAGAAACAAAGGAAAATCCCGGCACAAACTTAGTATCATATGCGACGCTTAAGCCATACCCAATTCCTCCTGCTGCACCTGTTCCTTCTTCCTCCCTAAAAACCAATGGCTTTTCAAAGGTTTCCGCCAACCGTGCAGACATTATATCCATATTGCTTTCCATTTCGTCTCTTCGACTTATAGATAGTCCTTTTTGGGGACCAAATTGAAAGGTGGCTCCCCCCTCTCCCAATAATTGATTAGTCACATCGCAGGCAATACGAATGGATGGGAGTGTTACAAGTTTCTCAGGGCAAATAGTTCGTATTCTACCCCAACTTTCTGGGTTAGGGAAAAAAATAGGTTGATTTTCTTGGTCTAAAAACCGAACCCCTAAACTTCTCAGTGCACCCAAGCCCATATCATTTGTCGCACTTCCACCAATCCCTAAAATTATTGCACTTACCTTTAAAGAGGCAACTTCAGCAAGTAACTGCCCTACCCCAACCGTTGAAGTTAACCATGGATTTCGCTTTTCTGGTGGTAAGTCAGATAAGCCAGCAATTGAAGACATTTCAATTACTGCATAATTACCATGGTCCGGTAAATCTGCAAACTCGCGAAGATTGGGTTCCAATTTGTCAAATGGAACAATTCCAATTCTTACTTCTTTTTCCTCCCCAATTGAATCGGAAGCCAAAATTGAATGATAAGATCCACTTTTTTGCTCGGTTAATAACTGAGCAAATCCTTCCCCGCCATCAGTTAATGGGGAACACTCAATTTCATGGCTAATAGGTTGTGTGGAAACTACTTTTTGAGCAAGTGCACAGATTTCCCGGGCAGACAGGGAATCCTTGCATTTATCAAAAGCCGCAAGGATACGCATGATATTAACTACCGAATTTCATTATTGGTAGACTCATCAATCAATTTAAAGTTTTCTACATGATAAGTTTCTGCTGCCTCAAAAGTTAATTTCAATCCATAATTTCGCTCCATTCGATCAATCAATTTTGAATCAGGACCCCGTAAGCGTCGTAAAGTGCTAGGATGAAGGAAGATTTTTAAAATCGCTTCTTTTTCAATATTTTCTTCCCTTAATCGACGTACAACGCTGGTAATCTTTCTTTGAATTTCGATACTGACTGCCCGGGGAGATTTAACAATTCCACGACCGGAACAATAAGGGCACGGTTCGTAAATTCCACTTGAATTACTTTCATCATGTCGCTGGCGGGTAATTTGCATAATTCCCAATTGAGAGATGGGGAGAATGTTATGCTTCGCCTTATCATCCGCCATAGAAGATTTCATTTTTTGGAAAACCTTTCTTTGGTCCCCCTTATTTTTCATATCAATGAAATCAATAATTACCAAACCACCCAAGTTTCGCAGTCTCATTTGACGACAAACCTCTGCTGCAGCTTCGATATTGGCCTGTAAGATGAAATTCTTTCCGTCTTTTCTATCTCCTTTATGACTACCGGTATTTACATCAATTGATACCAGTGCCTCCGTTTCTTCCATTACTATCTCACCACCGGAAGGGAGTAAAACTCGTCGCATAAATGTCTGCTCAATTTGACGCTCCACATTAAATCGTTCGAAAATGGGGATTTCTTCATCAAAATGAGTAACTTTTGATTTTGATTTGGGAGAAATTCGCTGAATCGTTTCGATAAGTCTTGTGTAATCCTCTTTTCGGTCAATTTGCACACGATCAATGTCATCTGTGAGAAAATCGCGTGCCGTTAACCCGATCAAATCAGGTTCTTGATATAAAAAGCACGGGCTATCCTGAGACTTCATCTTTGCTTCAATTTCATCCCACTGTTGAAGTAAAAGGTGCAAGTCTCGGTCGAAAAATCGCTCCGGTTTATTCTGGCCGGCTGTTCGTATAATTACTCCCATTCCTTCTCGCAGAGAAAGATTGCTGATAATACGCTTCAAGCGACTCCTCTCTGCTTTGTCATCAATTTTTCGCGATATACCACATTGTCCGGCATAGGGCATCATAACTAAAAACCTACCTGCTAATGATAGATTGGTAGTGGTTCGTGGTCCCTTACTCCCAATCTGCCCTTTGGTAATTTGCACAATAATTTCTGAACCGACTGGAAAAACTTTGGGAATTTCCTGAATGGATTTTGCCTCTACCCGATTGTGTGGAGTCTTTCTCTTATTTTCTCGAACGATTTCAATTGAGGGGTCGTTATTGGCACCGGGAAGCATATCCCAATAATGTAAAAACGCATTTTTTTCCTGGCCAATGTTGACAAAAGCGGCCTTCAGTCCAGGTTCTAAGTTTTGAACTTTTCCCTTAAAAATTGCTCCCACCATTCTCTCTTCGTCAAGGCGTTCCACATCAAAGGCCTGTAAAACACCATTCTCAATTAAGGCCACTCGCCTCTCAAGAGCCTCAGTATTGATAATTAATTCTTTATAATCCTGCTTTGTTTCTCTCCGAAAAAAAGCGAGTATTCTCTCACGAATCGGGCGTTTTTTAGCTCGCTCTATCGCTTCTTCTCTTAACTTGCATTTATCAATAGAGATAGGTGCAGGCTCCATGGGGGGCAAAGTCAGATCATTTTTGTCTGCCTCAAGCTTTTTTTTCTCTGCTTTCTTGTTGGATCTTCTTCGCTTTGAATAATTAGGTCTACGTTTGGTATTTCTGGCCATTTTTATGATGGATAGAAAACCCGATCGTCCACAGAGTAAAATGTAAGAATGCTAAATTAAGCTTCTTAATCATCTAAATTCCTTTCTGTGTCGATAAACACTCTGAACCAACCCAAGTAAGATAAAACAGGAAATCAAAAATGACCCCCCGTAACTAAGAAAAGGCAACGGTAAACCAGTAATTGGAGTAATGCCAATTGTCATGCCAATGTTAATAAAAACATGGGTCATTAATAGGACAGAAACTCCTATTGCAAGCATTGCCCCAAAACGATCGGACGCCTTGGAAGCTACCTTTAAACAACCAAAGATAAGAAGGAAGTATGCAGCAATTGCTGTCATTCCTCCTACAAATCCAGATTCTTCTGCTAGCACCGCAAAAATAAAATCGTTGTGTGCGACGGCAGAGGGTAGATATCCTAACTTTGCTTGCATGCCATTACCCAAGCCTTTGCCAGATATTCCACCGGTGGCAACAGCAATGAGAGCTTGGATTCGATTCCAATTTGCTCCAATTCCATTTGGGTCCATGACTTCTGGTGCTAGAAAAGTGAGGATGCGTTTACGTTGATAGTCCTTGAGTGGTATGAGAGTTGTATCCTCATAAGCAACAATTGCTTCATTTGGATGCGGGTTCTCGGATTTATATTGATAATAACGAAAAACGTCATAACCCAGCACACCAATTATCACTACAAACAGAAGAGCTGTAGCAACAAAAAACCGATAAGGTATGCGGGCGACGTACAAAATTGAAAATGCTATTGGTGGAAAAACTAATGTTGATCCTAAGTCAGGTTGCTTGAAAATCAAGAACATTGGACAGACAAAGCAAAATCCAAGTTTACAAATTCCCTTAAAAGAGTCTTTTAAATTTCCGATTTCCGACCTCGCCATAATACTGGCACCAAGAATCAGGGTCACAATTTTTGCAAATTCGGATGGCTGTATTTTAAATAGTCCTAAATCTATCCACCTCTGTGCCCCGTATTTTTGGGGCCATAAAAAGACAAGTACCAGAGAAACAACTCCCAATACATAGATAATATGAGCAAATCGCATCCAAAAATGATAATCCACGACAGAGACAATTACATAAATTGAAAAACCAATAATAACCCAAATCACCTGCATTTGCCATTGATTACCTCCCGTGTAGGCCTGAGCAGATCGTATAAAAAGAATGCTCATTGTACAGAGGATTATTAAACTAACCGGAGAGAACATTTCCCACTTGCTTTCAGTCTCTAAGAGATCATCTCTTTTATTGGTACCGGAAGAAAATATTCCTCTTGTTTTCAAGTCCATGGGTCGAGCTTAACGTTAGGGTTCTAAGGAAAGAAAATGAGCTGTTATTTCTTTCCATTCTTCCTCCAGGCTTTCATCTTGCTTAACCGGGCGTGTCGCCCGATTGTACCAATAGGCAGCATTACCTAAATCTCCCTCCAATCGATGGAGGTATGCATGTACCCAATCACCCAGTATAGTACCTTCTTCTTGGGCAATGTCATGTGCTTTTGCCCAATCTCCCTTTTGGACCCACCACAATGCTTTCAAACAATCAGAATAATGAGAATGAGGCTCAGAACAGGAGGAAATATTCCTTACAAATTCATCGAGCTTGATCATTTAGGTTGTTCACTGTTGTTAGTAATAGAAAATATTGAAAAGAATTTCACTAGGGAAATTTTCAAATTATAAACTAATTTATCTAGAAACACCTCGAAGAAAAAGAATCAAGCTGTTACACCGCACTCCCAAGCCGTCTCCATCGAGTACCGATTGAAACACTATATTGAAACTTTCTTCTATGTTCACGAATGACAAAAGGTAGTTCTACTTTTTTTTCCAATTCAAAATATGGCTTCAAGCATTCCACCAGTTTTTGCTCCGAGTCACCAGAACCGATCCAATTTTCTCTCGGTGTATATTCATTCAACCAGGTAAATGGGGTGGCTAAAAGAAGTTGCCCGCCCGGCTTCACTAATTGTGGAAGTCGATTTAAAAAAAGCGAGGGATCCGGTAATCGACAGATCAAATTGGCTGCATGAACCAAATCAAACTCTTTTAGCTCGGAGGGTAACGAACAGGCATCTGCAACAAAAAATGAAATCTCCTTGCTCGGGTCATACTCTACTTTTGCGACTGCTTTTTGATAGCTGTCCCCTTCCTCTAAATACTCATAAGGGAGTTCCTTATTATCAATTAAAGATCGAGCTGCTGAAATAAAGGAATGGGACAGGTCACAGCCCGCCACTTCGTTACAAAAGCTCGCAATTTCAAATGTAGAACGACCCACGGAACAACCGACATCAAAGGCACGAGTAGTAGTCGAAGAGGGAAGTGAACTGTGGTCGATAAGTTCACGAACAGTACGCACGGGAAACCGAAGACCATTCTGAGGGCCATCCGACCAAGGCATTAACTGATCATCCGATCCGTAATGAAACAATAAGTATTCACCAAGTAGTTTATTCGACTCGTAAGTGTTATCCATTTTTTATGAGTTTAACGCATTCGACTCAGCAATCTTGGCAAACTGAGCCTTCAGGGTTGGGTATAAAGATTTATAAATAGGATAATTTCGCTTGTAGGTTTCCAGGTTCGGACCAGGATCCACTGTTTCAATTTTTTGAATAAAAGAGCTACAAGCCTCTTGCACGGTGCCAAATCCACCTACTCCAACCGCGGCAAGTATTGCCGCACCATAAGCTGCACCTTCTAATGCATTCACCATTGCACAAGGAGTGGCAAAAATATCGGCAAGCATTTGTTTCCATAACGCTGAGCGCGAACCGCCCCCAGAAAGTATAATTTCATTTGGATTAACACCCAATTCTTGCATCATGGATAACGAATCATTTAAACCATAGGAGACTCCCTCCAAAACAGCCCGGGTATGATGTTTTTTTTGATGGCGTAAACTCATACCGATAAAGCAACCCCTTGCATACGGGTCTGGATGGGGTGTTCTTTCGCCCGATAAATAAGGAAGAAAAAATAAACCCTCTGAGCCCGCAATTACCTGCTGGGCTTCTTTAGTAAGAGTTTCATAAGCATTCGCACCGCCCTCCTTTTCTATTCTTTGCTCCTCCATTCCAAATTGATTCTTATACCACTGAAAAGAACCTGCTGCAGATAGCATCACTCCCATTACATGCCATTTCCCAGGAACCGCGTGACAAAATGCATGTAATTTACCATTAGGCTCAACGCGGTATTCGTCGCTTTGGGCAAACACAACACCACTCGTTCCCAATGTGACAGAAACTTTGCCCTCTTCCACAATTCCTGAGCCAACAGCTTGAGCCGCACAATCTCCACCACCCGCCACTACAGGGGTTCCTTCAAGCAGACCAGTTAAGGTTGCTGCTTCCGCGGAAATTTTGGCGGAAACTTCAGTTGATTCAGTAACTTCCGGCATCCAAGAGATTGGCCATCCCATGCAATCAAACATTTCTTGTGACCAAGTTCTCTTTCCGACATCTAGTAGAGAGGTTCCTGAAGCATCCGAAACATCAGAAAAAAAGGAACCGGTTAATTTGTAACGAATAAAATCTTTTGGTAAAACTACCTTATCGATCAAAGCAAAAAGGTCTGGTTCGTTTTTTTGGGTCCACAAGATCTTGGGAGCAGTAAAGCCAGGCAAAACGGGATTACCGGTAATACTAAGAATTTTCTTTTGCCCAACTCGTTCGGTAATTTCGTCACACTCCAAATGAGATCGTTGGTCATTCCACATGATACAGGGCCTTAAAACGGAACCTTCTTTGTTCATTGCTACCATACCATGCATTTGGCCGGTAAGTCCAATTCCAGCTATTTCACTAGACTGAACTTTTAAGAGTAGTTCTTTAATTGCTTGTTGCGTTGCTTCCCACCAATCCAGTGGATCGGCCTCGGCCCAAAGTGGTTTTGGGGTTTGAAAAGAGTATTCTGGCACAGAGGTTTTAATTACCCTTCCACCACTATCAATAAGCAATGCCTTAACCGAAGATGTTCCTATATCAATTCCTATATAATACATGTCACAACCCAATTAAATTACTACTGCTTTGGCAATGAGAATGGGCATAAATCAATAAAATTGATAACCATTCATCACAGGATTCACATTGACAGAATCGAAAAATTATTAATTTTTGGGGGAGTTGTTCATCAACACTTTAACCAAAAACTATAATTCAAGCTTAAGAAAATAGCCGTCATGAAAAACTTTCTAACTCTCGTAAGCATTCTTTCGTTAGCACTCTTCGCATCGTGCGGAGGCGGAGCAACTGAAGGAGAAGATTCAAACGCAACTGATGCAAACCCAACTGATGCCGCTTCGCCAGCATCTGAGTAAATTTTTTACAAGAAATTGAAAAAAAGATCACCTTTTGAGTGGTCTTTTTTTTGGCTTCCTGAGAATTACTGAGAAGAAACCTTTTTTTCAGTGGGGAAGTCAAAAGGAAGCTCGGATGTCACCTGTCCGGTCGCTGCCCACTCGGT
>JGI20160J14292_10001082_pt1 | contig 23126 bp, 25 predicted proteins | sample COG_10_FD_14292 | JGI IMG/M metagenome (IMG submission 14292) | reverse complement strand
CTTCGCCGAGCTCGCCGCTGCCGTATCGGAGGCAGGTGGTCTTGGGATAATCACGGGGCTAACGCAAAAAACACCTGAGTTGCTTGCGCAAGAAATCGCTAAAGCGCGTGCATTAACTAATAAACCCATCGGTGTAAATCTGACCTTTCTGCCGTCGCTAAGCACGCCCGACTATCCTGGCTATGTAAAGGCGATTATCGAAGGTGGCGTCACTGTCGTTGAGACTGCAGGTCGAAATCCAGTTCAGGTAATGCCGGCGCTCAAAGAAGCTGGAATAAAAGTAATTCACAAATGCACCTCGGTGCGACATGCACTCAAGGCCCAAGAAATTGGTTGCGATGCGGTCTCTGTAGACGGCTTCGAGTGCGGCGGTCATCCCGGAGAGGACGATATTCCTAACATGATTCTGCTTCCGCGCGCTGCAGACGAACTCGAAATTCCTTTTGTTGCGTCTGGCGGCCAGGCCGATGCTCGCTCACTCGTCGCCTCACTGTCGATGGGCGCCGAAGGCATTAATATGGGTACGCGGTTCATAGCCACTAAAGAAGCGCCTGTGCATGACAATGTGAAGCAAGCAATCGTCAATGCGTCGGAGCTTGATACGCGCCTAATTATGCGTCCACTACGCAATACCGAACGCGTATTAAATAACGAAGCTGTTGAACGCCTAATGGCAAAAGAGAAAGCGCTAGGTGACGCAATCAAGTTCGAGGACATACACGGAGAGGTGGCGGGCGTCTATCCACGTATAATGCTTGAAGGCGACATGGAAATCGGTGCTTGGTCATGCGGTATGGTGGCAGGCCTCATCCATGACGTTCCGACCTGTAAGGAATTAATCGATAGGATTATATCTGAGGCTGACGCGATTATCAGCAACCGGTTGGCGAACATCCTCAAAGGATGAAGCGCTGATTAGTTGGTCCCGCGTTTACGCACGTTTTATGGCTATTATTAAAATTACTCTCCACATCAGGATCGGGAATCCTGATGTGGAGAGGTCATTCGAAATCCCGCTGGGTTAAAAATTCCACTGGGTTCGGAGGGTAAAGATATCCATGTCTTGCGCAAACATGCGTATCGTATTTGATTCGTCGGTATCGAGCACGCGTGACCAATCGGCCATGATCCGAACGCTGCGATTAGGATACCAATTGAGGGCGATTGAAAGAGCATCTTCCGTTCCGCCCATGACATTCCCATCGTTTAAATCGATTGCGGCGTAACGGGCAGCGATTTCCCAAGCGCCAATGCCACCATTNGCCCAATCGAAGTTTTTCGCAGGGCGCAAGCCTTTAAATTCTCCCGAGNTCATACTGTAACGTGATGCACGGCTTTCACCGGTCAAGCTCCATGCGGCGGCCGCGTGCCAGCCCGAAAACTCAAGGTCTGGTGCTGCTGTGCGTCCAACTTGAGTTGTTGTATGTTCTGCGAAAACATAAAGACGCCCCCAAACGGCAGCCATCTCTGGGCCAAAGAGCGTGGCTGATTCAGCATCATTTAATGCGCCGGTGTTAACAATGCTTAAGCCAGAAAAATCGGTAGTTTTGTCTTTGATCTGCATTGTGGGTGTAGCGATGTCGACTTCGCGATAAGAGCCGCGAACGCCTAAATGCAGAACGCGTTCGTCTTCTATAATCGGAGAATAGACTAGCCGCCCCGATGTGCCCCAGCCTTCGTCTCCGGTAGTGTCGCTATTGCTCATGGCGTCGCCGAAGATGCCTGCAGCAACGAACCAGTTCGCGCCGCTGTTCTCATAGCGAGCGCCGATCGCTCGATCGGTAAAGGTCGCCACGAGGTAGTTGTCTGCGCTTCGCTCGACGAAGGGGATATCGTTAGAGCTCATCTCGAGTGAAAGGCTGTATGGCTGCTTTTGGTGTCCAACATACAGGGATGCCCCACTGTCTGTTTCGTAGCCCAGTTTGATGTCCTTTATCGCCACTTTGTTTTTCGCATAATCGAACTCTGCGGCATAGCCCCAGTTATTGTCGAACACGCCATCGATTTCGATGCGGCCGCGTCGAACCTGGCTACCGCTTATAGGATCTTTGCCTATACGCGAGTCAAATGAGTGATCGATGTAGTCTAAGTGCAATCGTCCGCCAATTTCTACTTCGTAGGCACCGTCGGCGGATTTGACATTGAGTCCGCTGCCATTCGCGAAACCAATGTTCACAACGTCGGCTTCCTCTAAAGCTTCTTTGCTAAGCAGCTCGTTGTACTGAGCTTGGTCGATTGCGCCATTGCTCAGCAGAATATCGAGAAGCGCTTGGTCTGCAGCCTTTGCGGGAGATGCGATCAGAGCTATTGCAGCGCTCAGAGCGATTGACGCGCCAACTGACGAGCCGATTAAAGAGCTAACAGCAGCGTTAGTTGACGTAGTAGTCAAGGAACTGAGTAATTGAATCTTATGTGTCATTGCGTGCATATCTCCGCGTAAGTAATTTTGGTTGAGCGCCCTATCGCAAGAGAAGGCCTGCGAACTTAATAGCAGCACTCTATTACCGAAATATTACAGGTTCATGACAATATGGTAGTTAAGTCACTAAATTGACCAAATATGGAAATATTTAAAGACGGAACGGGAAATCGTGTGTTGATAGAATAGGGGAAAAAACGAAGCAGCAGAGCGATGCCCAAGAGAGGAGCGCTGGTGATCAGCGCATTTTTTGAGTGGCGCAGCGAAAGGTGCCTACCTTGAATCCCCGTAGCTTCGCGTGTTTTGTTTTTCGCGCCGTGACGCGCTCGCGCCACATTCGGAAAGAAGACGGCTTCATTTCGAGCCGCATGAGCTTGATGACTTCCGGCTCTTTGAGTCCGTAAGACGCCTCTATCGCTTCGAACGGTGTGCGGTCTTCCCACGCCATTTCGATGACGCGGCTTATATCGCTCGGACTCACTCTTCACCCTCGTATTCTTTCAGCGCAATCTGAGCGGCCCGGAAAGACTGCTCTGGAGTGCCTAAATTTCGACCGCAACCTTATAAGTTGGATCTTCGATAATATTAACATCGATGATCTTTTCGGCGTTTTTGAGCAGCTTTAGGCAATCGGGGCTTAGATGCCTAAGATGTAACTCTTTGCCTGCTCGTGTGTAGCGCTCGGTAATTTTGTTAAGCGCCTCGATACCCGACATATCATTTACGCGGCTTTCGCGAAAATCGATTATTACGACATCGGGATCAGTGGCGATATCGAACTTCTCAGCAAAAGCCTGCACTGAACCGAAGAACAGCGGGCCATAGATTTCGTAGTGTTTCGTGCCGTCTTCATCAACATATTTGCGAGCGCGGATGCGCTTCGCGTTTTCCCATGCGAACACGAGCGCCGAGATGATGACGCCGATAAGCACCGCAAGCGCGAGGTTGTGCAGTAGCACGGTAATGCCAGCGACTAAAAAGCCGACGAGGTTGTCGCGAGTTGGCATCCTGCCGATCGCCCTGATACTCGCCCATTCGAAGGTGCCAATGGCGACCATAATCATTAGCCCCGTTAGGGCAGCGATCGGCATTTTCTCAATGTATTCGGCGCCAAACATGATGAACACGAGCAGCATAACCGAGGCGACGATGCCTGACAGGCGCGCGCGAGCGCCGGAAGAAATGTTGATGAGGCTTTGNCCGATCATGGCGCAGCCACCCATGCCTGAGAAGAACCCCGTAACGACATTAGCCAGACCCTGCGCCATNGCCTCTTTATTACTNTTGCCGCGTGTCTCGGTTATCTCATCGATGAGGTTTAGTGTGAGCAGGCTCTCGATAAGGCCAACTCCGGCAACGATAAACGCATAGGGGAAAATAATGCTGAGTGTCTCGAGGGTAAGAGGNACTTCGGGAATATGGAAGGGCGGGAAGCCGCCTTTGATCGAGCTAATGTCGCCGACATTACGCGTGTCGATATCCAGGCCCAGCACGATAGCGCTAACCACCAAGATCGCCGTGAGCGACGCAGGCACTGCCTTGGTGAGCTTAGGCAGACCCCAGATAATCAGCATAGTGAGGAAAACGAGGCCAAGCATCACGTTAAGCTGATCGCCAATCATCCAGCCCAACTCGCCGTTTTCACCTGCTACTTTAAACGACGCCAATTGCGCTAAAAAAATCACGATAGCAAGGCCGTTAACGAAGCCAAACATCACCGAATGGGGCACGAGGCGGATGAATTTGCCTAACTTGAGCGCCCCAGCAAGCATTTGAATCATGCCTGCCAGCACTACTGTGGCAAAAATGTATTCGACGCCATGGCTTTGGGCAAGGCTTACTATCACCACTGCCACCGCGCCCGTCGCGCCTGAAATCATGCCTGGCCGACCGCCAAAGAGTGAGGTGATGAGTCCGATGCTAAACGCAGCATAAAGCCCCGTGAGCGGCGATAGGCCGGCAATAAGCGCAAAGGCGATCGCTTCGGGCACCAGCGCCAAGGACACCGTGAGTCCGGACAGGATTTCGGTCAAATAGTTGATGTGCTTAGATCGGTCGTAGAGGTTTAATAGGTTTTTCATAGGTTTAAGGTCAAGCTTAGGTAAACGCAAAAGGCGCGCACTCTACAGGAAAGGGCGCCTAATGAGAAGGGAAGGGTGGTTTTGGTGCTAAGTGGAAAGAGGCTGAGTGGCGCCTAAAGCGGCAGCCGAAGGCCCTCTGTCGCGATGTGGTAGCCTGCGCCTATCACGCGAAGGCTCTCTGGGCTTTGAGGGTCTAATAGCGGATTCGTGTGGTTGAAGTGGATAAACCAGACTTTGCCGCGTTCCTCTGAAGGCAGAACAGAAAACAACGCCATCGACTCCGCGACGAAAGGGTGGGGGATCTGCGACATATCGCGGTTGCCTAGTTCGCCGTCGGCGAAGAAAGTCGCGTCTAGCAGCGCGTAGTCTGCTGTCTTAATCAAGGCGGCGATGTCTGTGTCCCAATCGGCCCACTTATTAATGTCGGGTATAAAGAGAGCGCTCTTATTGGGCCCTTCGATGCGATAACCGACNGTNTCCGAAAACTCATCACGATGAGGNACCAGCATCGGGGTCACCTTGAGGGAAGTTGTAAGCGCGACGGGCTGGTTATCTCCTAGCGGCATAAGCGCTACGTTNTTAAGCGCGACAAGTTGGCTCCATGGGCCATTATTGCGCAGATACGNTGACATCAATGGCATNGCATAAACGGGNAGCCCCTGCGCATTCATTGCTTCACGNCCAAAATGCATTAATCCNGCATAGTGACCNATATGCGCATGAGTTAGAAAGACTCCATCGAGGCCAGTGCGGGTAGTCGGAGCCTCCTTTTGGAGCGCATAAAGCTGCTCGGGGAGCTGCGGCGTCGCTTCGAATAAGTAGCTCAGGTTCTGCACGGGGTCTAGTAACGCGAGCGATGTGGCAGTGCGGCGTTGCGAAGGGTTTTCCCAGCCCGGCATGCAATGAGGCTGATAACAGCCAACCTGCGGATAGCCGGCGTCTTGTGCGACGCCAAGTATGAAGAGATAAGGTGTCTCTTGTGCCGACATTGTCTCTTGTGCCGATACGAGGGCACTGACGACGAGGCTATAGGCCATTAAAAATAGTGAAATAATAAGTTTTCTCATCGGACTGGCTCGTTGTCTTGTCGATCTATAAATGAAATTCCGTCTAGCTGTGCGGCGATTTTTGGCGGTGGCACAATAGCCAAATGATCGAGGATCGACGGGAGTATGTCGACAATCCCTGGCAGATTCTCAAAATTACTATTAAGCCTCTGACTGTTAGTCGCTATCCAGGTTGTGCGCTCGCGTAGGCTCTGGCCGCCATGGGATTTACCGGTTGCTTCATCCCTTCCGTGATCGGTCGTGACGACAACTAGCCAATCTTCGTCGTGTGTCTTCTGCCTGTGTTGAACCGCCTGCCATATCTTACCGACATTGGCATCCATAATAGCTACCGCCGCCGTGAGTTCATCGCCCTCGCCGTAAATATGGCCGATGTCGTCGGTATATTCCAAATAGACCCAAGAAAGCTTAGGGCCAACATCGCGAAGATAGTGTGCAGCCTCAGTGCTAACCGCGTTATCGATAGCGCGGATAAACTCTCGCGCCTCGTCATGGGGGAAGCGCGCTTCGTCTAGCTCGAGCCCATCGAAGGCGTAGTCTAGCTTGCTGCCTCCAGCCTCGGGTAAACCGTCACCAACAAGACGTGTTCGATTGTCCTGCCAAGTTGAGAAAAGGGCAGTGCTGATGTCAGGATTCTGATGACGGGCTATGCGAAAAATATCCCAGTAGGAATAATTAGGGTTCTCTATTCGGTTTGTATACACATTATGCTTATTTGCCCAAGTGCCCGTGAGCAGGCTGTTATAGCCAACGGCTGATACCGTTGGGCTCTGAGTCATGCCCCCAATTTCACCGCCAACATAAGACCGCGTGTAGCCATGACTCCCTGCAATTGAGTCAAGATTCGGTGTTTGAGAGCTTTCTATAATATCTGCGGGAGTTCCATCGACGATGATGAAAATTGCTTTAGGAATTCTAGTCGAGGCTTCTATCAGCGGGTGGCAGTTTGTAAGCGCAAATACTAAAGCTGACGCGCACAGTATTTTGCAAATAGACAGTCGAACTAGCCCGCTTCCGCACATAAGTACCCCTTGGCAATACTGTTAGTAAAGTGTGAGTCGACTTTGTACGTGGTTTCGAACAATTTTCCCCGCAATCTAGCTCATTCTGTTAGACTCGGTCGAGATGAGGAACATCATCTCAACCCACAAGCTCTGCCGATGATGCAGATCATTCTCTCATGCGCTGTCGTCGCTGTGCTAGTCATCTCGCTAGTCCTACTCGTCCGCTGCGGACGCCTCATTCTGACAGGGCGGACTCCAACACGATTTTTCGCTTTCTTCGCTATTCTGTTTACGTCCGGCCTCGATGTTGGTCTGATTATGTTCCCGCTAACTGAGTTCCCGATCTACGAAACGAGGAAAATTTATGGATTCACCAATCCGATAGCGATCGAATTTGGTTTCTGGGGATTTTATATTTGGCTTTTTTACTTTCTCACTACGTTTTATTTTTGCTTAGTTGAGCCGCGCTTAAAAATATTCGAAATACCTTGGGTGAAAAAAGTAAACAACGCAACCATAATTGCAACGTGTGCATTTACTGGCTACTTGTTTCTCCAATATTTGCCTGATTATGTTTTAGGTATCTCTCCTTTTTATACATTCACTTTTGTTGGATTAGTAGTGCTGGCTGCTGTCATCTCAAGTACGGATATTCGCTATCTTAAAATACTGAGTATAGCTTCTACGTGGCTTTTCTTTGCGCTTATTATTGCGATGTGGGCGTTCGGCGGTCTTGGTTTGTCGGGTCTCGCGACTAACATGGCTCAGTTGGCGGATTACTTTAGCAATATTCATCGCTTTATATTTCCGCTTTCTGATTATCACTCCTTCTACTTATTCTGGTGGTTCGCTTGGAGCATTATGATAGGCCAGTTTGTATCTCGCTTTGTCGGTGGGCTACGTACATGGCAACTATTGCTTTCCCTGTTGCTTATTCCTTCCATTCCGATCGCACTGTGGTTTTCGGTGTTGTTTGGCGTCTATGAGCAAGGGCTAGAAATTACTGGCTATATGAATGTGCTGATGGTTCTGGTGGGCACTATTTTCGTGACCAATTCGCTGGACTCGCTGACGCGATTGTATTCGGAAAATTTGCATCTAACGGTAATCCGACTCGGAATGAAGAAGTACATCTTAGGCCACTGGGCGCTGCTTTACAGTCTTATATTGCTTTATCAATTCACGCCATTGCAGATCGAATGGATAGGATTGGTAGTTATCTTTTTGTACGCCGCCGTTGCGGGATTAACCTATCGGCGCAGGCACGACCTTGCCGCGTCTTTTAAAGCTTGAGAGGAAATAGCGTGAAAGAGTTTGATTACATCATCGTAGGTGCCGGCTCGGCTGGTTGTGTTCTGGCCAATAGACTCTCCGCTAATCCAGAAAACCGAGTATTGCTTCTTGAGGCAGGTGGCAGCGACAAAAATATTTTTGTGCAAATGCCCACTGCACTGGCTTATCCGATGGCATCCGATCGATTCAATTGGGGCTATCACTCAGCGCCTGAGCCGGAGCTAGACGGAAGACGAATAAGTTGCCCTCGAGGGAAGGGACTTGGCGGCACGTCCTCCATCAACGGCATGGTTTATGTGCGCGGCAATCCGCAGGACTTCGAAGAATGGGAGGCGTCTGGTGCCGAAGGCTGGGGCTATAAAGATTGCCTTCCTTATTTTAAAAAAGCTGAGACTTGGGTAAAAGGCGGTGATGATTTTCGAGGTGGCGATGGTCCGCTCGGTGTTTGCGCAGGCAATGACATGAAACTTAACCCGCTCTATCGTGCGTTTATCGATGCAGGCGTCGATGCCGGATACCCAGAGACAAAAGATTATAACGGCGAGCATCAAGAGGGGTTTGGGCCGATGCATATGACCGTTCGTGACGGGGTTCGTGAGTCTACGTCGCGTGCTTATTTACACCCAGTGCTCAATCGCCCTAATCTCACGCTGATCACCAAGGCGCTCGCAAAGACAATCGAATTCGATGGGTTAAGGGCGATAGGAGTCAATGTCGAGATCGGCGGCAAGCCCCAAACTTTTTGTGCGGCGCAAGAGGTACTAATCGCAGCAGGTGCGATCGCATCCCCAGCGCTATTGCAGCGCTCGGGTATCGGGGCACAGGAAAATTTGGCTGACGCTGGCATTGAGCAGAGGCTCGAGTTACCGGGGGTTGGGAAAAACCTACAGGATCATTTGGAGGTCTATTTCCAGTTCTGGTGTAAGCAGCCGGTAAGCCTAAATTCCAAACTCGGACTTATCAGCAAAGGCATTATTGGCGCTAAGTGGCTCCTTACTAAAAAAGGGCTTGGCGCGACTAATCATTTCGAGTCCTGTGCATTTATTCGGTCGGCGAGCGGTCTTAAGGCGCCAGATGTTCAATACCATTTTCTCCCCGCAGCCATGCGATATGACGGCACTCCTTCGATTTCAGGGCATGGTTTTCAGGTTCATGTCGGCCCTAATAAGCCCAAAAGTCGAGGACGAGTTAAAATCACTTCTGCCGATGCGACTGCCGCGCCGAGTATCTTGTTTAACTATTACCAAGAGCAAGAAGACCGAGAGGCGTGGCGGCAATGCATCCGATTGACACGCGAGATTATCAATCAGCCCTCGATGGACAGTTACCGTGGAGAAGAAGTTCAGCCGGGCATCGACGTGACTAGCGACGCAGATATTGATAAGTGGGTAAAGGATAACGTGGAGAGCGCCTATCACCCCGCAGGTACGTGCAAAATGGGAAAGCAAAGCGATCCAATGAGCGTAGTTGATGCCGAGTGTTGTGTGCATGGTATCGAGAATTTACGCATTATTGATGCCTCGGTATTCCCGACGCTGCCCAACGGTAATATCAATGCGCCGGTGATCATGGTGGCCGAAAAAATGGCTGATGTGATTCTGGGCGAACCAGCATTACCCACTGCTAATGTTGAGTTAGAACTTCCTGAGCAATGGGAGACGCGGCAAAGAATAGGCGTTCCGCTTCGAGTTAGGTAAGCGTGCTCAGTTCGCTTGTTGCTTAGTGTGATGCGTGTCCTTTCCATGCCTCTGAAATAAGGCTCAGTAAAATTTATCAAAATCACCGACTTTGAGAGACGCTATCTCACACGCTCTGAGTCCAACATAGGATGAAAATACGATTACAAGACGATTTCGTGCTGAGTGACGAGTGATGCGAGTCGTCTTGAGAAGTCGCTTTACTTGCTCGTCTTTGAGTACTGGTGCTTGCTTCATCCTGATTACTCTCTGTGTCAGCGAAATGTCTGTTATGTATTAAAAACTATTATGAAATAGTAACGAATAACATAAACGAAAACGATCATAAGTGTCCGATTTTACAACCTTATATAAGTCTCCGTATTCCTTAAAGTTTTGAATAAATGTTATTTAAGACGGAGAACAATACATAACTGACATCCACCTCTCGTTGTTCCGAACAAGCTCCAGAGATGAGTTCTAAGAGATTTGAGTCGTGACGAGCGCCCATTGAGCTCTTTTTGGGGTCAGGAGAAACTAAAGTATATAACTATCAGGCGTTTACGATGATCAGAGGCTCAATCAAATCACCAAGAAAAAAATTTTCANTAGATGTGTTAAAACTTAGTAATTAAAATTCAGTGCTTTAATCAACATCANTAACGTGCNCTGAAGTTTGTCGAGAGTATCGATGGACCTACTCACTTTCCACGTAAAGCTCTGCCGAAGGCAAATTAAATCAACTGTTTTATTGAGAAATAAAATAGTAAAAAAGTACCTTTATCATATTAAGCCTATTGTGATGTTAGAAAATTAATATAATTATCAGGAAGTTATGGAATAAAAGAAATAATTAAGCGTCAAATGACTACATAATCATTCTCACCAGTATCCTCTGGCAACTCCAGCGTTCTTGTCGTTTGACACGACCGATATAATTCATTTAGAAACTCATAAATCCGCCTAATTTCTAAACTCATCAAATGCGATATTAATGTATTTCTAAGTGACTAGGAGAGAGGAGCGCCAGATAAGTTCTCGTTTAAAGCTTACTGACACTCGATGCTCAGATCATATTAAATTAGGTTGCATCGAGGTTTCTATTATTGACTTAACAGTATATTGAGAGCAAATTGACACATGGTGCTGCAGTAATACGTGTGTAGATACGCCATAGTTTAAGCTGCTGCCGTATCTTCTTTCCATGCGATTGGCCGGGAATTGCAAAAACGATTAACTGAGTTATCAAATATAACCGTGACGAAAAATTTTCCGCTGTAACGATCAAATAGTTACATAACAAATTACTCAAAAAGATAATAGGAATCTCGATAATAAGATATTAGAAGCAAAATGAGAAGGTTTGCAATGGATGTCAAATCGAGAAACGTTTGTTTTTGATTTACAAATGGAATAACAGCACGTCTATCACCTAAGCTCTAAGTACGCTCTCTAGTTTCTCGATTATATATGTCTAGTTCGACAATCGACATTTCAATAAAGAGGAAATAGACACTATGATCAATAATTACTCACGGTTCTTTCTCATCTGTCTAGTCTTTGTTCTACTGTATGGTATCTCGGGTATCTACATTATTTTACAAACCGATTGGAGCAGGGTGATTAATCCAAGTGACACTTTTGGATATCAAATTGGCTTGCGAATTCTCACAACCAGACTACTAGCAATGATCTTTTTCCTCGCACTTGCTGTCTTTGTTATTCTTACTAAAAAATATATGCACCAAGCACTATTCATATGCGCTATATGGTCTTGGGCTTCCTTTATCGATGACAGTATTGCGTTACAGGTAAATATCATAATACCGTCCTACACCAGTGGCCAATTACTATTAATGGCTCGTCCGATATATTTATTGGCGATTTCATGGATGTTGTTTGAAGAAATCATGTTGAAAAAACGTTATTAAGGATGACAATGTCAAATCTCTCAGACGAAGAACTCTTTGAGTTAAGAAAAATCAATTCTCTTTTTTATCGGACTTTTAAAAGATTTCGATCGGAAAAAACGATTTTTAAAATAAGCTATATTTTCGTTGCGATTTACTCACTTTCCTACTTTGTTTATGCTTCTAACGCAGCAAGATTTTCTATAATTCCGGTCGAACTCATAGATATTGAAGCAACATACTTCGCTCTTCTAAGGGCGAGATTACTCGTAATGATCGCTATTTTTCTTGCAGTTAATTTCGCCTATGCATATGACAAATTTTTTAAAATAGCTGTATCGTGTCTGCTTATTTTGCTAACCAATTATACACTTGATATGTATTACATATTCGCAGAGTATTTTTCTGTACTATCGCCTGTCATAATAATTTTATTTGTTACTCGTCCTTTTATTTTTTTAGCGTCTTTCCTAGTTTTGATTTATTACGACCGCTACTGATTTTCAAGCCGTTAAGAACTCCCTGTATTCCGAAAAGTTTTGATTAGTTGTATGAGAATATATAAAAGAATACATAACTGACATTCTCCTGTACCTGATCTGAACAAGCTCCAGAAACGACTTTTAAGAGATTTGGGTGCTAACGAGTGTCAGCGGATGATTTGAGTGTTAAGACTCGTGAGAAGTGTGTGTGGCTTATACTTTACCCAAAGTAACAATGACATCAAAATTAGAAAAGCAGCACTTTCTCGAAACAGAGCGTTCCAAGATAATTAAGTCTTAATCCTGCGCCAGCTCTATATCTACCGCACTCGAAAAAATATTCATTGCCTTGGATGACACTAAATTCAACCCCGTTAGAGTTGAGGCCCTGCTCTCTTATCATTATTTGCATTATACCTTCGTCATTAATATCAAACCACTTAGCCTCACCGCACTTCAAACTTCCAACCATAAAGCCATCAATGTAAACTTTATGTTTAGTATACCGAGAAGTAATATTTTGGATTCTTCTGATATGTATTTTCGCTTTTGGCACTTATCTTGCCCTCGTTCAATCAGCAATAACCATCTATGATCTCGAAAAGACCAATATTAAAAAATTAACCTGTCTGTAGGCTCTGTGCGACACAGGTAGGCTCAGAGTATATTCATAAGTGACGAGCGTCCGTGTGTGATTCGATTGTTAAAACTCGTGAAATGTAACTAGAGAGAGTTTTAAGAATGTTATTCCTTCAGAACCAGAGTTTCTTCAACCTTTCTACTTCTTCTTGCAGCTTAGCAATGCGTAAGCTCGCATCCCTCTGCTTGATCTGTATGCGCTCTATTGCATCTAGGCGTTCATCTATCTTCTCAATGATCTTCCTATGCTTCTCTTCTTTCTCACTCGCACGATGAGATAGAAATGCCACTCCAACAAAAATACCAATCCAAATGCGAGTTGACTGATCAACATCAAAGAACTCTAGGGCAAGTCCTCCAAAGATAACTGAACCCCAAAACCATAAATTATTCATCTATGCGTCTCACTCTAGAACAAGTTTCACCCGTATTAACCTCTCCCATAATACTGCAAAAACGCTGAATTGCTTATTTGTTGCTCTGATTATGTTATTCATCGGCGCATTTGTCTGGCAGTGAATCTATTATATCAATGAGACCTTGCGAGAAAAAAGACTTCCGCACTTCCATTATCTCTCTGTAATTGCATTGATCGTAATAGAATCCCAAACCTGCAAGCTGTGCTTCTAGGTCAGATTCCGGCTTTCCAAGTTTCTACTCGGCGGGCAATATAGGCGTCACTTTCAAGTTGAACTCTTAAGTGGGCTTTCCTTGATTCGGCCCTAAATTGATATTGCTCGGCCGCAGCTATTTGTCGATCCAGATAAAGTTGCATGCCGACGAAAAGTAACGATGCCACAACCGACAGAATACCTACTATTTCAAATACCTTCTTTGAATCTGACTTCAATACTTCTTCTCCAAGAAATTTCTCACGAAACAATCAAAGATTGAAAATCTCAAGAACATGACTTTTGAAAGGTTCTGCAAACGCTGATTCATATTTCTCCCAAGTTATTCTAAATCCCTGTGTGTTTTCGAGTTCATTTTTATAGTAAGCGTCTGAGCCTTCCCAGAAAGCTTCTGGAAGAGCTTCATCATTATTCTGATAGTATATATATTCCCAAGCGTTGAATAATACAAAATAATAGTAGTCACATTGCCTAATTTGACCCTCTGTTAAATTGGCTATGCCACGGTCGCAACTAACCAACAGCTCGGCTAGTTCGTCATCAGATATGACTGCCACTATTGGGTTGATATTCAATTCAAGTGCGTTGTAGTGTGCTTGGCTACGTAGGAATTTATTGTTATCCGATACTTGATGCCGAGATATAGAAGTGAAATAAGAACGCCAGCTGCCGCTAGGATGTCGGCAATTTTTTTAATATCTGATAAATTCACTTAGAGCTTTTTCCTGTTAGGTCGTATTGAAAATTTTGAGTGGTGCTACTAATTGCAATTTGCTTTGCACCATTCCTAATATGAAAATGTGTTGCCATCGGAGTTAATGGCGATAATGTCACTAGCCTATTAATATTTTGTTCTGTATTCATCAAGTCTCTAATTTTACGGATAAGCTCTTTTCCCGCACCACGTTTTCGACTCCACACTGTGTAGGCTATTGCTGTGTTGGCGTCACCTTTGTAGTGTGCGTTTTGGCTCATTAGATCAAGTTCTTTTACTGATTCTGGTGTATCGTTTGTATATGCAATACAAATGATTCCTTCAATTTCATCTTTATACTTTAGGCCAAAGATTTTTCGACCATATTCTTTGCGCCATTCGACACTTAATTCCGGACGCACAGGATCTTCGTAAATATCAATGTCATCAAGTTCTACTAGTTCAGTGACTTTTACCCAGCCAAAGAAGTTGTCAAGTCTACTACGAAACTTTTGAATTTTATTCATAACTCTCGCCTATTTTGTGCGCTCTATAATGATTATTAAATTGCCGGCTGCGACTATATTTAAGAATAAATTTGTCTTGTAAGCTCGACATTTCGCTTATGAAATCTGCTAACTAAGTATCTGGACTTACGGTGGCTTTTAATTTTTGCGTGTCAATATTGATGTCACCAAATAATGCATCACGAACCACTTAATTGCTCCGTTCGTCAGCGAAATGTCTGTTATATATTAGAAACTATGATGAAAGAGTACAAAAATACATAACAAACATCAACCTAAGTACCTGATATATAGCAACTTTTATACCATTATGATTTCCTTAAGGTTTCTGCAACATATTTGAGAATTCATAAAACAATACATAATTGACTTTCTGCCCTCATTGTTCCGAACAAGCACTAGAGCTTCGATTTAAGCGATTTGAGTGCTAACGAGTGCCTATGTGCGATTTAAGTGTTAAAACTTGTGAGAAGTGACAGCATCAAGAAAACGCACGGGGAAGAGGGTTTAACAGGGAGATCATAGCGTGACGTTGTCTGAATACGTTTTAAAACGAAACGGGATACCCCTTGGTGCCCAAGGTTCATTATTAAAAAATCTCCAAAACTCATTTGGTGCTGAAAGCAATGTATTGTTTTGGAAATACTGGAACCCAATTTGGGGGTTCTATTTGTCTAAATATATCTACTTACCACTTAATAGATATTTATCTAAAACAATTTCGTCGATTGTTACTTTTGGGGTAAGTGGTGCGCTTCATGATTTAGCGATGGGGTTGTTGGGTTTGGGATGGCAGAACTTTCTTACAATTTGGTTTGTTATGATGGGAGTCTTTATGAACATCTCAAAATATTTAGATATTAGTTACAGCAGTTTCGGTTTATTTATCAGGGCAGTGATCAATATATCTTCAATAGCGAGTTGTTTTTTACTAGCTAAACTTTTCACCTAACAGCACCTTTGATAATGATAACAGTCGCTTACAGTTTTTTTCGTTCTCTAATTGAATGCGCTCTTTCGTTCTCCTACTTCTTTTCGCCCACTCAATTGTAAGAATTTCTGGAACCCTTATGCCACCTGGCTTTAAGCGAAGTTTGAACCGAGGGTGTTGTGACTGTGTTGCAACCAAATGAATTTCAATTTGATCCCTTCCCCCATTATCAGCAACTCACCTTATCCTCATTACACACTGTGTAGTCATCTAATAAGTTCTTAATCGCCTTTAACCAAACGTTGTCATTTCTAGATACTCTTCTAAGTTATTTTCAATCCATTCTAGATTTTGGGTTTGNTTTCCCTGCGATTTCGATCGTCTCAAAATTCCGACTATGCCATGCACAGATGCCCAAACATTGTATGCTTTTATCATGACATCGTTATCTGATCTATCAGTCATGAAGGACTTCAATCCTTCAACTATCCCACTAAAGGATGCATCGGATAGAGTTTCCAAGTCAGGATAAAGAGACATGTTTATATCCGTGCACTCAAACATCAAATCGTAAATATGCGGGTATTCCACTCCAAATCTTATGTAATGAGCTCCGTAACTTGAAAAATTATTGGTTAAATCCTTCATTCCTCCATAAACAATTTGAAAGCCCCTTAGCATCAACTCTGCTTTAAGATCATTTTTGTTCTTGAAATGTCTGTAAAAGGCAGTATTTGAAACCCCAGCTTTGCTAGCAACCCTTCGCATATTGACCTTTTGCCAGGACTCTACCGAGCAGATTTCCCAAGCGATTTCAACAAGCTGTGTTTTCAAATTTTCTTTGTGATATCCCATAAAACTTGATATTTACTTAGTAAACAATTTCCTGTAATTTGGATGTTACCTAAGTAAACAATATAGCAGATTTTATAAACACAATGATTAAATTTTTTCGCTCTCTTCCATTTCTTTTGTGTTCTTTTCAATTGACTGCAGCCACCTTGGACGTCGAAATCCAAGGCATTTCCGAGGGAGGCGTGCTCCATTTAGCAATCTATAGTTCTAAGGAGGTTTTCGAATCAGATCGAGGGGACAAACCTGGTTCACAAGCTGGAATTGAGGCAGGCGTTGTAGAAAAAATTGGTAAAGGCACTTACAAAGGCTCTTTTGAAATCCCTCCTGGCATCTATGCAATTGGGGTATACGTTGACGAAAATGAAAATGAGAAGCTTGATACTAATTTTTTAGGCATACCTAAGGAGCAATTCGGATTCTCTAACAACGCTAAGGCTTTGGGCATCCCTAAATTTGAAGTTGCGTCATTTGTCGTTGATACCTATACGAAAGTTCAAATAGGATTGTAAGCATGACAATAATTTATACACATGCTTTTTTTGCATTATCAGCAATCCCTGTTGGTTTGTATATTTTCCTCACAAAAAAAGGAACTAAGAAACACCGACTCATTGGACGTATTTGGGTTTCGTTAATGCTGTTCATCGCTTTCACAGCGTTATCCATTACTTCACCAATGACGGGTAAATTATTTAATCCCGGCGGGTTTTCTTGGATACATCTATTAATTCCCTTCACAATCGGTAACTTAATTTATTCAATTTATAGCATTCGAATATTCAAGAAAACCAAATTAGAAAAGCATAAGAATGCACATATTCGTTCAATGGTAGGAACTTATATTGGAGCACTTCTCGTTGCCGGCGCATTTACCTTAATGCCCGGCAGAATGTTTCATGAAATTATATTTTTATAAATGGCTAGCTTAAATTTTAAGGGCTAATAGTACTTTAGCTCGACCTAATTTTTCTCTAAATCACGCTTTAACTTGATGACTCTCATCTAATCCCTGACACTACTATTTTTCGCCGCATAAGAGTCTGTAATTCGTCTTCCTCTCTCTCCAAGTCCCGTTTTAACTTGATTACACGCATCTGTTCTTAATCTTCTATAAATTAATCAAAGATTAAAAAATCTCTAGCACGTGACTTTTGAAAGGTTCTGCAAACGCTGATTAATATTTCTCCTTAGTTGATTTAATTTGCCTATCGTATGCTAAATTACATTTCTGCTAACTGATAATGATCGGATATTAGGAAGTGCTTTATATGTTCTACAAATCAAAAGACGGCACTGCACAAGGAGTGGCGAAACAACGGCTTATTGAAACTCTAGCCTTGCCAGAAAAAAGGGTTATAAACGATCCGTATGCTTGTGAGTTTGTATTTGGTGCTGGCGTGGTAAGGATGATGGGTCACAGATTCTCTGTCTGGCTTTCTCAGAAAATTCTACCAGGTTGGCACGAGCATCTAGTTTCACGCACACGATTCATTGATGAATTAGTTGAAGAGAGTTCGATCAATGAAACCGAGCAATACGTTATCCTTGGTGCTGGTTATGATACCCGGGCTCATCGGCTCGATTTCCCTCATCCCCTCAGAGTGTTCGAAGTGGATCAACCAGAAGTTCAGGAAAGAAAGCGCAAAAAGCTGCCAAGCGGGTTACTAAATAATAAAAGCATAGTATATGTTCCGGTCGATTTCAGCTATCAGTCAGTAAGCAAACAGCTAATTGAAAGTGGTTTCGACAGCAGTAAGTCTACGATTATTACTCTTGAAGGAGTTTCGCAATATATTTCGAAAGAGGATTTTAGTGCTCTCGTTCAGGAAATAGCTTCACTNACGCAGAANATAGNCGCTACTTTTTTCGTGTCTTATATTGANGAGCTCTTCACCACTAATCCCGAAGAATGTTGCGGAGTTGGCTTTCANAAAGCCGGGGAGAAATTCGAGTTAGTTAGAACNCTTTCGGCGAAAGCGGGAGAGCCGTGGATTTCTTTTTACGCCGATACTGAGATCGAAAGAATATTTTCAATAAATGGGTTTTCTATAGAAGTAAATACTACTCTCGCTGATCTCAATTCACGCTACTTTACTCCTGTGAACAGAACAATACCCGAAAGCCAATTATTCAATCTTGAGCGTTTCGTTGTAGCGAAAAAAAGCTGTAACTAACACTATGGAAGTATCTATCGATAGTGCCAGACGCCACCTTCGACTTGTTGATACATAGTCAGTTTGTTCGGGATAATGTTGGTAGTATTTGCTATGAGAGGCAGTCTACTCGGACCTGATCAGGAGGAAAAGTGTGCTACGTGTGTGCTATGGAATTTTCGGGGGAGAGGAAAATAATAACTCAATTAGATCAATGATTTATGGTGCCCAGAGGCGGAATCGAACCACCGACACGAGGATTTTCAATCCTCTGCTCTACCAACTGAGCTATCTGGGCATTTACTACTGCTTCAAACTTCGCGAGGGCTTGTGGACGTTGCATCTCAGCTCCACGCGAGGCGCGTATTAAACCCTTCGCGCGGGTATGAGTCAAGAGCCAGCGGACTACTCAGAAGGGACATAACCCTCGGCTCGATCGAAATCTGCGCCGGAAAGGAATTTATCCATCTGGTCTTGCAAGTATTTGCGGTGCTCGGCGTTCGCCATGCTTAGCTGCTTCTCGTTGATGAGCATGGTTTGATGACTTTGCCATTCGCTCCAGGCCTTCTGTGACACGTTCATGAACAGCTCTTGGCCTTTGTCGCCGGGGTAGGGTGGCGCCATCAGGCCGGGGAGGTCTTGCTGAAATTTACGGCAGAATACGTTACGGGACATGAGTAGCCTCTTAGAAAGCGTGTCTGAATTAACCTTTAGAGGAGTATACGCGAATGCGTGCTTAGATGGCGCTTAAGCTCTTGATAATCTTCTTTATCGGTGCGGCCAAGCCGACCTCAATAGACCCATCGAGTGGATACCAAAGCCAGCGTTCGGGCTCGGCGGCTGCGTTGATGGGTTCGCCTTGGACAGTCACTGGCGTGATATCAAGATGGAAATGCGAGAAGGTGTGTCGCAGTGGCTCGAGCGTAAGCAAGGATTCTTCTTGAATAGTAACCGCGGCGGTTAGGCTAGGCAGTTCTTTAGGGTTATCCCCCTCAGGAAAACTATAAAGCGAACCCCAAATGCCGCTAGGTGGTCGTTTTTCGAGTAAGACATCGCCAGCGCCGTTAAAGATGATATACAGCACAGTCTCTCTTACTGGAATAATTTTCTTGGGTTTCTTGCCTGGTATAGAGCTGATGAGATTTTGCAAACGCGCTTTGCAGTCGTCAGCCAACGGGCAGACTTCGCAGCGAGGCTTGGTGCGAATGCAGACTGTCGCGCCTAGATCCATCATTGCCTGCGTGTAATTGGCGACGCGGTCAGCTGGCGTTAACGCAGTAGCGATCTCCCAGAGGTGATTGCGCACACGCGTCTGCTCAGGCCAGCCAGCAACGGCATTATGGCGTGCAAGCACGCGTTTAACATTGCCATCAAGTATTGGTGCATGCACGTCCATGGACAGTGCTGCGATAGCCCCAGCTGTGGAACGTCCAATGCCCTTAAGCGATGCAAGTGCGTCGACAGTGCTCGGAAAAGTGCCGCCATATTCTGCGACTAAGGTTTTGGCGGCAGCGTGCAGATTGCGCGCGCGTGCGTAATATCCTAGGCCAGTCCAGTGATGAAGAACAGAGTCTTCACTTGCCTCGGCGAGTGCTTTTACTGTGGGGAAAGACGCCATGAAGCGGTCGAAATACGGAATGACAGTCGCGACTTGGGTCTGCTGTAGCATAATCTCCGAAACCCACACGCGATAAGGCGTTACGCCCTTCTGCCAGGGCAAATCATGGCGGCCGTGTTTGTCAAACCAATGCAGCACGCGGCTATGAAAAGGGTGTTTCACAGGCATTTTAGTTGGGTGCTTGCGAGCGTGAAGGCGCGGCGAAAAGCTCGCGAACGCCGGCAAAATCGGGGCTACAGAATTGACTCGCGGCTGCACCAAGATTGGCAACGCAGTTGACTGGCCAGGGCCTGCCGCGGTGCGCGTCATTGATTTGCAGCGGTTCGACGCGCGCGTCGTCCAATAGCGTAAAGGCGAGGCGGTAATCGAAGTCGCCGCTGGCGCTATTAAGAGTGCCGCTCCCCTCTATTTCTAGATTGTCCATCAACAAATTTAGCCGATGAGGCGCATCGATCCCAGAAGCTAAGATGACAAAACCACTCAATTGTTCAAAGCTGAGACGGTCGGGCCATGCTTCAGTAGAGCCGCCAGCGGGACTGAGCGCTGCGATGGAGCTGAAGACCTGCTTCACCAAGCTGATGTCTACTGTGTTGTTGCTTAAATCGTAGGTGATGTCGCCGGAGATCGAATTTGCGATGCTAGCCCAGTCGTCACCCGCCGCAATGAGCGCCATGTCGGCGCTGAGCTTGCCGTCGAAGGTCGACGTAAGAGGAAGGACAGGGTAAGAGGCCGAAAAGTCCTCTGGCATTACAAAGGTCGAGAAAGCGGCGAGGTCTAGTCGGCGCAGGCTCGCATTGAGCTCAATTAATTTTTCGCCACCGGGGGGTCTCTCGAGGCGCAACACGCCTTCGATCTCGCCCCCCCAGAGAGAAACAGGCTGCAGCTCGATATTCTGCACATTGCCTTCGGTGCTAACGAAAAGCTGCAGTTCGCCAAGGTTGTGCGTCGCGCCAGTGATTCCTTCGACATCTATCGAGCCGGTGGTATTTCCGTTGCCGCTGGCGACTAGGTCTAGTAGCACCGGCTGCCAAAATGCGATGCGCTGTCTATCGAGAAAGCTCAAATCCAGCGTTGAGGCACGTACTGCATAATTTAAGTTTGCGGCTTGAGACGCGGTAACAGCGAGGAGCCTGAGGTCTGCGTCGATCGTCGCGTTACCAAGTGTCGCATCGAAGTCGGGGATGGTTAGGCCGGAATTGTCGAGCACAAAGCCGAAACTAAATGAGGTTGGCGACGCAGTGAGTGCAGCAGATATCGGCGCGCCAGGTTGTTCGGCTTCGGCGATAGACGTTGGTTCCAAACCGCTTAAAAAGTCGTTGAGGTCGAAGCGCGCAGCTTGAGCGGTGCCTCGCATGTTAAGTGAACCGTCTTGCCAATCTATGTCGGCGGTTATTGTGGCGAGCATTGGCGCTATTCCGAGCCTGAGCTCATGAATAGACGCCTGCTGTGCGCTCGAATCGAAGGCGAGTTCGGCACCGAAATTCAATGGCACGAGAATTTCGTCGGCGTGCGCGGTGCTATAAGTGGCATAGGTCGCCATGCCTTCGGCGGTAAAGGCTTCACGGTTGTCGTTAGCTTCGAGAATGTCGAGAGTGACACCGCGCAGAGAGTAATTGCTGCCTTGGGTGACGTCTTGGAAGTCGATTGTGCTGTCTTCGATCACAATGCGGCCGATCGAGAGGTGCTCCCTTCGTGCTAGTTCCTCGTCTGTATCCTCTCTGCGGCGCTCGGTTTGATCAGCGCTGCCATCGAAGGAGTCGCGGAGTAGGGGCGAGAGCCAGATATTGCTGCCGTCGGCTTCGACTCGATGGTTTACGTGAAGGCCGCGGAGAATAATCTCGTTGACACGCAGGCGGTTGTCGGCAAATTCCCAAATATCAACGCTGATCACCGCGCTACGAGCGGAGGCGAGTTCCTGCGGGAACTCTGGATTTTTCAGCCTAAGATCTTCAATCAGAAATTCGAAGCGAGGGAAAAAACCAAGATCAATGTCTCCGGCTACACTAAGTTCAAGGCCGAGGCTCTCCCGGACTAGCGCCTCGAGTGACGCCTTAAAGCGATTCTTACCGATAAAGGTAAGTGGCACAGTGAGGAGCGCCGCAGCGAGCGCAACGGCCACAAAGCCTATAACTAGGATTCTGACTAACTGATTTTTCTTCATTGAGGGCGCGGATTTGTCTCGAGAGCCTGAGTCTACCGGATTCCCCAAGGTGCTGCATACCATGTCGAGCGCATTTTCGCACTGCTTTCAATAGTCTAGGCCGAGCCCTATAATGCGGAGCCTAACAAGAGCGATTTCTAAGCGCCATTCAGCGAAGGCTGCTTAAACAGACTTAATCCGGTTGTCCTTGCGCAGCCTAAACCTATTTAACGCCAATATCATGAGTATGACTATGAGCGATAACACCCAGCGTCAAGCGAGCATCGAACGCAACACTAACGAAACGCAGATCAGCGTCGCCGTTAATCTCGATGGCACCGGAAAATTGAACTGCGATACCGGTCTGCCTTTTCTCGACCATATGCTAGATCAGGTAGCGAGACATGGGCTCATCGATATCGAGGTTAAGGCTGCTGGCGATCTCCAGATCGACGCTCACCACACTGTCGAAGATATCGGCATTACCTTGGGTCAGGCGTTCGCGAAGGCGCTCGATAAAACGGGCATTCGCCGCTATGGCCATGCTTATGTGCCACTCGATGAGGCGCTTTCCCGCGTGGTTGTCGATTTTTCAGGGCGCCCGGGGCTGGAATATCACGTCAAATTTGTGAAAGGAACGGTAGGCAATTTCGACGTCGACCTGTTTCATGAATTCTTCCAAGGCTTTGTCAATCACGCCCTCATGACGCTACATATCGATAATCTACGTGGTAAGAATGCGCATCACCAGATCGAGACTATTTTCAAGGCATTTGGCCGTGCTGTGCGTATGGCTGTCGAGCTCGATCCACGATCGGTTGGCGTTGTGCCTTCGACCAAGGGTTCGCTCTAGTCTGAGCCCTTGGTGACACTTATTGCGCAAGTTTTTGCTGGGCGCACACCAATTCACAGGCGCTTTTAACAAGGCATTTTTAATTAGGCACTTTTAATTAAGCACTCATAATCAGGCACTGCCCAGTTAGGCTCGAAACAAACGCTATGAAC
>JGI20160J14292_10001078_pt1 | contig 23167 bp, 26 predicted proteins | sample COG_10_FD_14292 | JGI IMG/M metagenome (IMG submission 14292) | reverse complement strand
CTTTTTAAACAATGACATTGTCAATTTTCCAAATGACTTCATGCCCGGTGCCAACACACAAGATCCACCAGAGTTCGCAAGATTCATAAAAAAGCTTGAAAATTTTGACGAAATAAATGAAAACACTGATATAACGAAATTCAAATTTGAAAGATGGACTGACATTGATCATGATTATCTAGATAATACCACTGGTTTAGGTTGGGTTAGTAGTTTGATTGAGTGGACTCGAGGCCAAAGCGACCCTTCACCAGAAAACTTAATTAAGCAAACTTTTAAAGAAGGATATTTTGAATTCATCTTACAGATTCTTGCACTAGATGGGGGATTCAAAGAAGCTCTGGAAACAACAACCGTCGCAAAAAAATTCGACAATGTCTTCAATATAGATTTGGCAAGAAGATTTTATTCAATGGTAGCAATGGAGAAGGAGATAACCAGAAGAGTTTCCTTCATAAGAATGCTTGAAAAAATAGAAAAAGACAGACCAGAAGACCAAGAAGACACACCTTTCACTGAGGATGAGATAGAGAAAGCTAAGGAACAATCAGAAGAAGAGTGGTTGAAAACTGACGCTGGGGCTATTGACTACGACGTTTTAGATGATGAAGCATTAAAAAACATGCAGAAGCTATTCAAACAGTGTGCTCTAATGTTTAACATCAGCAAACTAAAGGAAGATTATCAATCAGAAATACTAAAAAATTACAGTGATTTGGCTTACAATGGTAGATTCTACATAGGCGAGTGCGCTAGCGGTGCTGACGGTAAATCAAATCAAGAATCGTTCATAACTAAACTTGTATCTTCCAAAGAGCAGCAAAAACTATTTGAACTTCAGCCATGGCAAATTTCTTCTTTGACACCGAAAATTAGATTGTTCAAATCCATGGAAACTGCTGAGGGAAAAATCAAAGAAGTTGAATTCTCCTTCGAAAGAACTTCAAAGATTGACAGAGAAGGGGCAACAGGGCCAGACTACTCTTCTCCTGCAACAAAATTTCTAGATGCCGAGATAGATAAAGGCTCTGGAGTTGGAATGAAAGAGTTTTCTGTTTCATTTGAAGGAACAAATCCTGCTGAGGCGAGAAACGATATTAAAGCAACTTTAAAATTGTTTTTTCAAACATTTGAAGACTTCATTAGATATCGAACAGACCCAACTTCATCAGAAGTTTATAGATATGCAGATCTCGTAATTCATCCAATGCCGAACAAAAAGACCGGCAAGAGTTTCGGTGAAGATGTCATCAACAATAGGCAATATCACCCGTCATTCTATAGAATCAGAGCAGATCTAGGCTATAACATACCTGATTACGCAGATGAGGACCTCAGAGAGTCTATTGAGCAAACTAACAAGTCTTTTACCCTAACAATGGTAGACCACGACCTGTCATTTAACAAAGACGGTAGTGTAAACTTGACGATAGACTATAGAGCTTATTTGGAATCCCTCCTAAAGCACCCGTTGTTGGATGCTCTTGCAAGTCCGAAGCTGCAACAAATGAGAGTGGAAAATAACTCCTTAGTTGCCAAGATGATGGCTAAAAGAACATGTTCGAAAGCTCAATTGAGGGAGTTGCAAATCTCTTTGCAATCAAGGGAGGAAAAGGTAACCAAAGAATCTCTTCAATCAATCCTTGAAAGACTAGAATCAAGAGGGGTGATCTATTCCACAAAAATAAAACAAAGAGACAGAGCGTTCTTTTTAAATAACGGATACTTCTCCAAATGCGATCTCGAAACTGTAAACGAGGAAACCACAGAGTTGGATACTGATTTGGGGAAAGTGTTGATGACGTCATTACCTGAGGAATCAGACGATTTCGATTTCTTAGACTCCAAAGATCAACTAGTGCAATATTTTTATTTTGGAGACCTGCTCTATACAATTTTAGATTGTGCTTTTGACCAAAACGACCTTGCTAAGCCAGGAATGAAGAACAATAGAATCATTCTCGGTTCGTTTGAGTTCGAATCCTTTATGGACGAAGGTAGCAGCAGCTCTATTTACGGCATACACGAAATGCCCATCTCCATAGACTTCTTCTCTAGATGGTTTTTGGATAATGTGACTACTCAAAAAGACACCAGAAAGACATTCCCAATTTTACTGTTCATCCGACAATTGTCGAATTCTCTAATACGCAAATCTATTGTGGAAAATTGCGTCAATCGGAAAATGGAAAAAAACTTAAGATTTCAAACTTCTCAAATAACAGCATTCAGTAAAGACGGGAAAGATCCATTTAGGACTGTTGCAGAAGAATCTTTTTACAATAATTTTCCGACGATTGATGTGGACGCTTATAGAAGCGTTGGAACATTCCCATTAAAAGGAAGTCCATCAGAACAATCCGATAATGGTAGTTACTATAACTATATCATTCTAAGTGCACTGGGTTCCACTCTCAGCTACGGTGGAACAGGAAAATACGAAGAAGACATTGAGGACGGTCGATTTCACGTCCAATTAGGGCAGAGTTCTGGGTTAGTTAAATCGATTTCGCTCTCCAAAACAAACACGACCTACTTGAGAGAAGCCAGGTATATGCAAAATGGGACTGATGGACTTCTTCAGTTATCAAATGTCTATGTGGCAACAGTAGAGATGTTCGGAAATACAATTTTTTATCCGGGAATGGAGTTCTTTTTTAATCCATATGGTCTCGGCGGGGGGACAACATTTGGAAGACCCCAAGACAAGACCTCCATTGCCAACAAAATGGGTATTGGCGGGTACCATACAATTCTAAGCGTGAGAACAACTTTGACACCCGGCAAGTTTTCCACGAGCGTAAAAGGGCGACAGTACTACGCTGGAGATAAAACTGGAAAAAGCAATGGCCAACCTCCAGACGTTGATGGTGAACAAGATATAGAGAATTATACACCATTATGGGCCGATGGCAAACAAAGTGAGAATGTTGCTGAGTCATGCAACAAGGTTATCTCTAGTATTCAATTCGGAGATGGACTAAGCAATATTGAAGAAGACAGTCCAACACCAGCAATTTCACCGTCAGCTACGACAACGCCAATCGAAGCTGGAGAAGAAGAGCTAATCGACGCTAGCGAAGAGACAAGTATTGTTGCAGAGGTGGTTGCGGATCCTGGGATCACACCAGCGGCGCCAGCCGCTACTGAACCGACAGCAGGTGTGCCACCCACAGAGACTGAGGAAATCGAGGAAGAGGAAGGCGTTGTTGTTGTAACACAGGAAACACTAGAAGACGTAGCAACATATAAGTTCGAAGGAGAATTTATAATAGAAGGCACAATATCTAGCAGTAGCACTCACATGGGTTTCAGAGGCAAAACTACGAAAGGTTTCTTCCTACAATCGGGAGATTTAATATTGTTTTGGTCTTATGATAAAGAATACTTTGCCCACAAGGTTGAATCAGATAGTAGAATTTTTTCTAGAAAGCCAGCGGTACTTTACAAATGACAAAATTTAATGGAAAAAATAGCTTAAAAACTAGTAGGTTAGCATTCGAAAGAGCTAAGTATAGGCTCGGAGCATTCGCAGAGAAGCATCCGCACGTCTATGACTTCGGGTTTGCCGAGAGGACGTTTTACGGACGTGTCAATAGATTACTAGAGCCAGTCATCGTAAACCATGAATTTTTAAAAGAAATTACTGTTAGTGGTAACCAAGTAACATCCCATCGAGCAATGAACTTTGTGGTTGATCAATTTGCAGACATGGAGCTTCACTTCGCAAAGGCATGTAGGTTAGGCGTCATACCGATCGATGACCCGATTCTCTCATCTCTAAAAATAAGAAGATCATTTGAAGATCCATTGGTTGGATTCAAAGTGACCTCAGAATCCGCAATGAAAAATGTTCTTGACAATTTCATCTTAAAACACAAGGATAAAATTAACAACTTTCAAGATTTCACAAGGGTGTTTTTGAACTTCTATCTCCAGTCAGACATAATTCAAACAGTACTATTGTCTGATTACATGAAGTCACAGAATTCAAATATCTTTCAATCAGGACTTGCTTTGGATATAGCAGGTTTAGATTATGCAGATGATGCAGGAAAAGAAAGCGCAATGCTTAATTCACCAGCTTTCAAATATTACATAAACATAGCCAAACAATATGGATTCAGAGTAGATCAGAATAATCCCGGTGTACTCTTATCTGATTTAGCTTCTCCTGTCACTGCTGATTATCGAAAAAGATATCTCCTATTAACAGTCCAATCTGTATTTGATGATCAGTATCATAAAACAATTTTTAGTGATTTGGAGTTATTAGAAAACCTATTGATAAAGACTTATAACAATTATGTATCTACTAATCCTTATAACACATATTACAAATCATGTAATAATAATACTATATCTTCTATTACTAATATTAAGAATATTTCTAATATAGATTATAATATACTAATGTTATTATATATAAATATGAAAAACTTTTTTGAGGGTTCACCATTGTCTGAAGGAACTCAGAAACAAATTACTCATACAGCGAGAACTATCGCTAAACATGACAGGGAAAAAGCAATGCTCTACATTGAAGACCAGTTTAAAGTCTTCTACAACCAGAAACATGGCTCCTTGACTTATTACAGAAAAAGAACAAAGAATACTTGACAGCTCACCTCCAATATGTTATCTTATAGTAACCACTACAATACATTATAACATATTACGGAGGACACCGCAGATGTTTTTTCAACTTTTAGACAACAAATTCGATTGTGCAGGAACTTACCTTGACGGACAGTTTATTTGGGACAAGATTCCAAACGGGCTTTCGAAGACTTGGGGTTACTCAGATCATCTCTACGGCATGGACATTGATTATGCCCAATTGCTGGTGGCTGGTAAGCCGCTGAACGACGTTTGTCCACCTCACCTATCTCAACGTTGGGAAGAGGCAAACAAACTCCTTAAGAGCCATTACAAGGCGATTGGCACATCACTAATTGACATTTCAGATGTTTGCTTTTACGATCTCATTCCTAAAAAGCATTTACGACATTACTTCGACACCAAAAACGAGATCACAAAATGGGTGTTTGATAATATCGAGAAACCTCGACACTACACTTTACTAAAACGTACACAAGCAGCCGTGAAGGAATTGAGAAAGCATCCAGTGAACCTAAACTCGTTTGCTGTTTACGTCGCTGCTGCTGATGACCTGAAAGCAAAACAACTTTATGATCAGTTCGGTGACTCGAAACCAAATGTTGACTTCAACATCTTTGGAACCATCACAGGACGATTGACAACCAAGAAAAACTCTTTTCCAATCTTAAATCTCAAAGGAGAGTTGAAGAAACACGTTAGGCCAAACAACCATGCGTTTTTAGAATTGGACTTCAATGCAGCGGAAGTGAGAACAATGTTGGCACTACAGAATCACATTCAACCCGAGGAGGACATTCATGAATGGAACATTAAAAACATTTTTAAACAAGAACTTAGCCGAGAAGAAGCTAAAACAAAATTATTTGCTTGGCTCTACAACTCCGAATCCAAAACTATCCAATCAGATTTCTACGATAGGCAAAGCCTCTTGGAAGAACATTATGACGGAGAAACGGTTCAAACCCCTTTCGGTAGACAAATCGCTTGTCCCCTTCGCAAGGCACTCAACTATCTACTCCAATCAACTTCCAGTGACAACACCCTTGACAGATTTTGCAAAATTTCTAACTTTCTTAGGGCAACGAGATCCCATGTTGCTTTCGTTGTTCATGATAGCGTTGTCATCGACCTACACAAAGATGACAGGCGCCTAATCCCGGAACTTGTTGAGATGTTTAGTGATACCAAACTAGGTAGATTTAAGACAAACTGTTCTTTGGGTAAAAATCTTGGCGACATGAAGGAGTTCAAATGGAAGTAGGCGATGTTGTAGTTCTAGAAAGTAATCAAACGTCTGGATATAAAGATGGTGACATTGGCATCATTGTCAATATCGAACAAGTCAGTCCAAAGTGTGAGATCTGTTGGGTTCTCATGCGAAATGACATCACAGTCCCATTTTGGCCTGAAGAGCTGAGAACAGTTGATGAGAAAGGGTGATTGGTGAAAGTAGGAGATCTGATAATAATAGTTGAGTCATTACCTGACTGGTCTTGGTCAACATATACTACGGGTCATATTGGGATGGTGGTAAAAATGAGAATTACAACAGTAGACTCTAGAGATCCAATTTATGAAATATTCTTTTTTCATAGTGAAGATATACACCCAGTCCTGAGAAGTTTTATGAGATTGTTGAGCGAATCAGATGAAAAAAGGTGATTTAATCACAATTGCTAAAAGCCCATGGGACGAGAGATCGCTCTTTGGATACCAAAATGGAGATTTGGGAATTGTTTTAGAGATTTTTCCTTATCCAAACCAAATCAGCCTACCGTCAGTAAGAGTTTTTATCTTTGCCTCTGAAAAGATAGTTACAATTCCAACATTATATGTTAAAAAAGCAGGAGAGTGAAATGATCTTAGTAGGATTAGGAGAAGCAGGAAAGAACATCGTCAAATTGTTCAAACCTCATACAAAAAATTATAAAGTAATAATTCTTGACGAAAACGACGGCATTGATGCTCGAGAGACAGTTGAGGAATATGACGAGCACCCAATCAAGATTAAGTCTAGAGGACTCAAATCTCACCCTGAAGGCGTTTTGTTCCTGTGTGGGAGTGGTAAGGTCGCTGGAGCTTCACTACGTGTTCTAGAGGCATTCTCGAGCCACCAAATGAGCGTTGTCTATGTTGTGCCTGATTTAGAATTCGCAGATCCACAAGAGAAGTTAAGGCACCGAGTTCACTTCCATGTCTTGCAGGAATATGCAAGATCGGGAAAGATAAAAGAAATGCTGGTTCTAGATAACAAAACCATGCTGCAGATGAATGGATCAGGTCCAATCACAAACTATTACGAAAAAGTCAATTTCTTCATCTATTCCACATTCCAGAATCTGAATTATTGTACAAATGTAAAGAGTGATTACGGACGAATTCACAAAACAAAGTCTCACTCTAGAATCTCAACCATCTCAATAGCAGACCTACAAGACGCAGAAGAAAAAATGCTCTTTACGCTTGACAATGTTACCGAGACGTGTTATTATATGAACATAGAAGAAGAGGATTTAGATAATGATGAAACAATTTTGCCAACGTGTCAACAGATTGTTCGAGAGAACATTGCGAAAGATAGAGAGTCTTCTTTTGCCATTTGGAGATCCTCTGACCCAAACTTTTACATCGCGAAACACTACACTCACTACGTTCAAGAGTTATTCTGAAGTAAAAAAACTCGTCAATCATTATAACATCGATAAAATCGAGAAAATAAGAGAATGTTACGGTACAACCATGTTACTTATTAATGGAGCGCCATGGGCGATTGACTCCAAGCTTGTAAAGTTAATAGAGGAATGTATAAATGACGAGAAAAGAAATAAAGAAAGAGCTAAGAGAGATGATGGATGCCGAAACAAGGCTCCTCATCATATTGGCTAGTGAAGAAGGTAGTGAGAAAGATCAAGATTACATGTGTTCGAAACTTTTTGAGATTGTTGAGTACATTGTATCGCTAAAACAATTTTTGGAGAAAATGAAAGGTGATGAGACTTAAAAGAGGAGATGACGTTTGGTGTAACAAGAGAAAGCTCACAGGCCAAATCAAAAGAATAATGAATGAAGAGGCGACAATTTACTTTGTTACCGGAGATGAAGTCAAAAAAAAAATAAAAGACATTTTTTATGTCGGAAACCAATGGAGAATGAATGACTGAACAAATTTACTATAGTATGTGGGGTAGCCAAAGCGAAGAGCACAAGGACTACTTCTACACAATAGGGACTATTGCCAGCTGGATTGGCTATGCACTAATAGGCCCGAGACACACCCCTTACACAACGGACATCACGCCCTTGTCAAACATAGCGGTGCTACAAACAAAGGAAAAGTTTGGCTCACCTAGAGTCTACGTCTCATTTTCGAAAGAGACACACTTGCAAGACGCAAGACACTACAGACAAGTTTACAAAACAGCAATCAAACTTTTTCCTCAATATGAGAAATCCATCAGAGATGGGATGGACTACTCAACTTATCTATTTGACACAGAAGAAGAGTTACAGGAATACATCAAGACTAAAATAGAGTGGGCAGAGAGAGTCAGAGACGGTGGCGAGACAAACGATGATTGGTTCACCGTAAAGATGGACTCAATTAGGGAAAATGAAACTTTTATAAAAAAAGTTTGCCTTTTTACTTGACAACACATCCTCAACATGTTATATTATAGTATAACAAATGAGGAACACTTTAAACCATTTTAAAAAAGTTAAAGAAAAAACTTGACAACACATCCTCAACGTGTTATATTATTAACATAACAAATGAGGAAAACAAAATGGAACTACTAGTAACAGCCTTTATCTTCTTCATCGTCTTTACTGGATTCTGGCGATGGCTGGATGATAGAGAGTAAAAAAACTTTAAAAAAATACTTGACAAGGTATCAAAACTATGTTATATTATAATAGTCAAACAATATTCTGGGAGGAATCATGACAAATACAAACAACACAAACACTATGACCGTACACACCGGGACTTTCGTAACACAACGTGGAGAACAACGAACAATGAACTTTGTTCGCATTTCAGAAGCACCAGATGGTGTATTCCCCATGACATTACGTGAACGAAACTTAAAAGCCGGCTATGAAACCGTGTGGGACATTGATCGTCAACAATACCGCACATTTAACTCCAATACTCAAATTGGAATCATCTCGAGTTCATCTCGTGATGTAAGCATTCGATTGTTCTAAAACTCCAAGGTTGAAGGTTTGCCGCTACCTACCAAAAGGCGGCCTGTTTTCCTTGACTGATAAGAAGGTTCGCGGCTACCTCTCAAAAGGCCGCTTTTTTTATCGAACCTCCTCGGCTGATAAAAGGTTTTGTGGTCTCCTTTCAAAAGACCGCCTTTTTTCTCACGACTAGTAATCTTTCATAAGAGAACCTTGGAAGCTGAATTCGTGAGATTTGAAACAGGAGGTTGTGTGCTTATTTTGATAATAACATTGTTGGTTTCGTATGAGGATCCTCAAATTATCGAGAGCGAAATCAAACCACCTCCTCTTTCTTCACCTTATTAGCCCGACTGTACGGTTGCAGATAACTAACGTGGTCAAGGCGACCAGAGAGCGTTAGAATTGTAGGGTTCAAATCCCTCCTCGGGCACAAAATCTGCAAAACTCGAAATCGTCAAAACTTTTTTCGACACTTTTTTGAGATTATGAAAAAAAGTTTAACTTTTTACTTGACAAGCAAACCAAAACATGTTATATTATAGTATAACAAAAACGAATTACAAATGGGGACGGGATGAAAAAATAGCCTGTCTACCTTAGTGATAAAACACAATAAAATAACCAAACTTAGGAGTAAATTATGGCTATTAATATAGAAGCAATGCGAGCGAAGCTCGATCAATCAAAAAACGGTAAAAAAGGAACTGGTAGAAATTCTACCATGTGGAAACCATCTGCTGGTGACCAGAACATCCGAATTTTACCCACAGCGGATGGCGATCCGTTCCGTGAGTTCCACTTTCACTACAACGTAGGAAAGAATCCTGGAATTTACTGCAATAAACGTAATGACAACGGCGAATGCGCTATCTGTGATTTCGCATCAAAACTTTGGCGGGAAGGTACTCAATCTGATGACCAAAACCTTAAAAATGAAGCCAAAAAGCTCTTCGCTCGAAAGCGCTACTATTCACCGGTTCTTATCCGTGGTCATGAAGCTGATGGTGTAAAAATCTGGGCTTATGGAAAAACTGCATATGAAGCCCTTTTGGGTTACGTGTTGGATCCTGACTATGGAGACATTACCGATGTTGAAACTGGAACAGATATTAAGTTGACTTACACTTTGGCATCAGGCCCTGGAGCCTTCCCAAAGACAGGCTTGCAGCCTCGCCGACGACCATCTGTGTTGTGTGATGATGCAATTGCTGATTGTCAACAATTAGTAGACTCTGTCCCAGACATCGACAAGTTGTTTGATGTTAAGACAACTGAAGAAGTTCAGGCTCTGTTGGATGGTTACTTGTCCTCCGACACTTCAGCAGAAGCCTCTTCGTCAGAGACTCAACGTGGTAAGCAACAAACCGGTGAGAGTGTAGATCAAGCCTTCGCAGCATTCATGAGCGAAGAATAGTTCCTCCTGTGTTGTAGGGAATTGCCGCCCGCCCTTGGTTACAAAAAGGGGCGGCTTTTTTATAGTAAATATCGGAGTAAAGATGAGTATCTATATAAACATGCCTGATCCAAAAAGACAGCTAACAAGAGAGATCAATAGAAAGGGTTTAGCCACTCCTTTGAATTCAATTATTCGAGAAATTTTGATCAACGGATCAGAAGCTAACAGAAGAAAACTAGGCCAAGAGCGTGGAAAAATACATGTTCAAAGAGATGATTTTCAAACTAACAAGATTTCCATAACTAATGTCGGTGGAGATTTTTTCTCCGAAGACGAAGCAAAAAACAATTTAAATACCATGGGCAACTCAGGTAATGAGAGCCATGAGGCTATAACTGGTTTGGCATCAAATATGGGACAAGGCGCAAAAATTTCATACCTACCACATTGCCGCGAAGGCATTTTGTATGTCTCTAAAGACTCTGATAATGAAGGACACACTTTTCATTTAAAACTCATTGAAGATTCAGAGTATTACGGCTTGCAATCTAAGTGGTGTGGTTATCATGAAGACAATTTAGAATTTCAATATCGTGATTTTTTTAATAGTGTTCTTGAAGAATCACCCTTCACCGGAACTACAGCAGTTTTAATGGGAAGTCATTTGGAAGAAGACACATGGAAAACAATGTGTTTCGAGTGTTCCCCTAAAGAACAAAAAACCAGCGCTGGTTGGTCACTATATAAGTTTATCTCAAACAGACTTTTTAGAGATATTGGAGACGATATATATGTTGATATATATAGCACTGAAAATGAAGCCCAACTCCAAAGAACACAGCGTGTTTTGACAACTTTTGAAATAATGTCCCAGTCAACTTCATATTCTTCAGTGATTTTAACTGGTGATGAGATTCCTAAAGGGACGGTTCTGCACTACTGTCTTAAGGAAGATTTCTACAATCAATCATCCAGCTCCAAACATGTTGCCCTTAATGGAAACATTTATTTTGCATGGAAAAAAGAAAACTATTTTGACATGAGTGACAATGGCGCAACTAGGTCTTCTAAACTAAGACAGTGTGGAATCTGGCACAAGGCCACCGAGTGGATTTTGGTTGTTGAACTACCATGTGACTGGCAAGGACACCCATCCGAAAATAGAACTCAACTATCTAACATAAATGAGTTTGCTTTTTATGCTGCCATCCGGGATAACTTACCAAAGGAAATCTCTGACTGGATGTCAAAAAATGCACATAAGGATGTAGACTATAAAGATGTTAGCAAGTGGCTAAAGGAGGCTTTTAAAAACTATGTAAAAGATCTTCCGACACTAAGTAGGGCATCTGGTAATTCTGATAATAATGATGATCCTCCGTCTAACCAAGTAGGAAGTAAGAATTCCGATAATAACGACGGTCGACCAGCATCAAAAACAAAAAAAAGAAATGTTTCAAAAAAACGTTCACTAGAAAAGCTAAAATCTTTCCAGAATCCGCATGTTGAGATTGTAGAGGAAGAAGATGGTCCATTGTTGGAGTTCATGTTTGAGCCATATACGATTTTGCTGAACACATCCCACCCTCTATACTCGAACAGGGAAAAAAGGTTTATCGATGAGTATCAACATGTTGATTCAATCCCAATTAAAGATCAGGTCATTAAGCACCACCTTAAGGGAGCAATGTCGAGAATTTTTGATGTCCAGAGTCAATACTCTAAACAATCTGTTGGCGAAAGAAAGCAAAAATGGGTCCCCGATGTTCTAGAGGCAACATGGAATCATGATTCTTCAAATGCTGTTCGTCGTAATCTTGGCAGACACAGCAAAAAATCACTCGCTGCAAAGTAGAGTAGGTTGGCACGGGTTTCCCCGTGCCATTAAACAAACAAAGGAGATAAAATGTTATGGAAGACGACACTCGATCACAACCTGAAAGTTGTAGAATTGAGACATAACCCTGTTGTTATTAGGGTTAACAAGTTTGATGAGAAATCAGCAAAAGAGTTTGCAGACAAAATTGCCACAGCCCACAATACAGGTCAAAAGATAATCCCAGTGATTATTGACTCGTATGGCGGGCAAGTCTACTCTCTCATGAGCATGATTGCTTCGATAAGAAACTCGGAGCTGCCAATTGCAACGATTGTAGAGGGCAAGGCGATGAGTTGTGGAGTCATTCTGTTTTCTTGTGGAGATGAGGGTCATCGCTACATCACAGAGGACGCAACTTTGATGATCCACGATGTAAGTTCAGCCTCATGGGGTAAGAACTCGGAGATTCAAGCAAGTGCAGAAGAAGTAAAGAGATTGAATGACAAGATTTATAAAATCTTATCAGAAAACTCAAACAAGTCAGAGAAGTGGTTTAATAAGAAGTTAAACGAGAAAGGCCGATCGGACTGGTTCATCGAGGCCAAAGAAGCAATTGACCTTGGTATTGCCGACAAAGTTGGAATGCCAAGATTAGAGATAAATGTAAAATTAGATATAAACCTACAGGAGGTAACATGACGTTACTATTAACAATGCTCTTCGCTTGCGGAGAACAGGAAGTCACAACAGAAGTGACAACCGCAACTACGACAACTCAAGTTGTTGAGACAAAGACCTTGGAGACAATTGATGAGGCAACTACAGACAATGCAGTCGAAGTTTCTAAAGATGCTGATGATAGCACATCTGGAGAATCTAAGACAGAAGTCACACCGACTTCAACCAAAACTATTAACACAAACGAAGGAGTAAACAATGATTAGTTTATTGATAACAATGTTCTTGGCCTGCGGCGACAAAGAAGAAGAACAAGATACAGCAGTAGATGCTGAAGAGACAACCGAAGAAACTGCTGAAGAAGTAGAAGACACGGCAGCCGAAGGTTCCGAAGAGGAAACTGGCGAAGAAACTGAGGAGACCGAAGAAGGCTCTGAAGAGGGTGAAGAGTAATGACCAAAGCAGGTAAGATTGATATTGGTTCTATGAAGAAGTTCGTCAACAAGAAAGTTGGTCTGAACATCGCCCACGACTTAAACGAAGACAATCCTACCGAGGTCAAAGAATGGATTCCAACTGGTTCACGCTGGTTGGATTCTATTACCTGCCGAGGTAAGATGGCTGGAATCCCCGTTGGGAAGATTACTGAACTTGCCGGTTTGTCTTCGTCGGGTAAGTCTTACATGGCTTGCCAAATAGCTTCTCAAGCACAAAAGAAAGGACATTTCGTTGTCTACTTTGACGCTGAGTCTGCGATAGATCCCAAGTTCCTTAAGAACTCTGGAATAGACACCAACAGCGATTTCATGTACATTCAAGCTGTTTCAGTTGAGAAAGTTCTCGAGACAATTGAAGACTTGATGACCGAGTATGCAGAGACGCAATTTCTGTTTATTTGGGACTCCATCGCAGCAACATCTGCTGAGAAGGACCTCGAAGGAGACTTCAACCCTCAGTCGTCTATGGCCGTCAAGCCAAGGATTTTTGCGAAAGCATTTCCAAAGCTTGCCATCCCACTGGCGAATCAACAATGTACATTGCTGTTGATCAACCAACTTAAGACAAACATTGGTGCTCAAGGTTGGGAAGCTATGGTGACGCCATATGTCGCCCCAGGCGGGAAGGCAATTGAATACTTTTGTTCGCTCCGCATCTGGCTCACAAAGCGCAAATCAAAAGCGTCATATGTGACTGATAACAGTGGACTTCGGATTGGCTCCGAAGTAAAAGTAAAGGTTGAGAAGTCCCGCTTTGGGTCTGAAGGTCGCACATGTGGCTTTAAGATTCTTTGGGGCAAAAATGTAGGCATTCAAGATGAAGAGTCTTGGTTAGAAGCATTAAGAGTCTCAGGCTCTGATCGCTTTAAGCCGGGAGCTTGGAACAAGATCTATGACGCGAAAGGAAAAGAATTTAAATTCCAAAAGTCTCAATGGATCACCAAGTTGCAAGAACCAGAGTTTCGCTCTGCTGTGCTTGACATCATGGATGAGGAAATCATCCAAAAATTTGAGTCTGAAGGCAAGAACTTTGGTCTCGAAGGCGAGAATGAAGAAGGTTGAATCCTGAAGTTACTCACTAGCCCCTTCTCTTCGCAGTTGGGGCTTTTTTTGTTTTTAAAGCACTATTTAATATCATTAATGGAGAACTTCACATGAACCCAAAAAGAAAAGTTATTGAACAAGCGATTATGGACCTTGAAGAAAACAAAGAGGTAGTAAGGCAAATCTACAATGAGTGGACACGCGTTGCATATGGCCCAGATTATTATGAAAAAGTTAAGGAACTAGACGACGCAATGAAAAAAGCCCGCCAAGAGCGTATGAACATAGCAGTTAGAATTTTTCATAATTATACAGATAACCTTGGCAACCCAATTGCGGGTGATCCGAATGAGCCATTTTATGATCCCAGCCCAACACCTGTCTTTAGTGTTCATGACTTTCATAGAGGCCCAGGCATGCCCAGAACCTTTCCAGTGATTACAGGTGCTTCAACAACCGCCGCCAGAAACGGAGATCGAACTTTAGCTAGAATCGACAAATTTATTGGACAACTGAAAAGAAAAATGAAAACTAGAAAAGACTTACAAGAAAGCAGCCCATTTCAACTCACCGAAGCAAGGCTAAAACAAATGATCTTGGAAGCCCTGAAGAACTCTTCGATCAGAAGCTTTGGTCTCGAAGGCGATGACGAAGAAGGTTAAATCCTGAAGTTACTCACTAGCCCCTTGACTCCGGTCTTGGGGTTTTTTTTTACCCTTTTTACTTGACATGTCGCTTTGGACATGTTACATTATCATACGGAGGACATATTATGATAGATATAATTGATTTATATAGAAATTTTTGTGCTAGCAAAGGAGTTCAATTCCAATTGGACGACAATGTCCGGCCTTACGACAATACCACATTGTTTTGTCCTGCAGGAATGCAGCAATTCAAAGAGAGGTTTAAGTCGGAAGAGACGGGAACACTAGCAAACGTGCAGTCATGCATAAGACTCAATGACCTTGAGGAGATAGGTGATGGAACACACTATCTTTATTTTGATATGATAGGGCTATTCTCTTTTAGAACTCTTACGGTTCAGCAGTCAGTTGACTTTTGGATGGAGTTCGTCGAAGACACCCTAGGGATCAAAGTAGATTACGTTACCATCCATCCGGATAAGATGGGGGATTGGAAAAGCCTTTACGAAAACTATGATGTTGAAGTCAGACCAGATGAGGAATGCAAATGGACCGATGGACAAATCGGTGGCTATTGCACAGAGTTCTTCAAGGATGACATCGAGATTGGAAACATCGTAAACCCACTTGGAACGTGCATTGACGTCGGCTTTGGTCTTCAAAGACTTAGCATGTTCGTCAACGGGAAGAACGAAGAGACTCGCGAAGAGATCCTGATCCAAGCATGCGAGAAGCTTCTTTACTCTGGTTATTACCCAAGCAACAAGGAACAAGGTTATGTATTTCGAAAGTTGCTGCGAGAACTCTACAGATTGGGTTCAGATTGGGATAACGAACACTATCTCAAAGAGAAGAAGAGGCAAGACAAGGTTGTAGAAAACTACAACAGAAATAAGGACAAACCCAAGTTTAAAGACAAGTCCAATGAATGGTGGTTCGACACCATGGGAATAGATATTGATTTCATAAAAAGTCTGGAGGACAAATGAAAAATGTAATAATAATTGACGCGCTGAACATGTTTCTACGCAGTTTTGTGGTGAGCCCACATATGGATAAGAGCGGTAACCCTGTAGGCGGCACCATTGGCTTCCTGAAGTCACTACAGAAGGTGGCTAGGGACTTTGACGCTGATGAGGTTATCGTGGCTTGGGATGGCCATGAGGGCTCTACAAGAAGGCGTTCTATGAACAAGAACTACAAAGCAGGACGTAAGCCTGTGAGATTTAACCGTAGAATGATTGAATTATCACCAGAGCAAGAACTGGCGAACAAAGGCTATCAACAAGTAAGGCTAATGGAGTATCTCAATGAGATGCCTGTAATTCAACTTGTAGCAGACTTTACAGAGGCTGATGACATCATCGCCCACGTAATCAATCATCCTCGATACGAAGGTTGGCTAAAGACCATTATCTCATCGGATAAAGACTTCTATCAGTTGTGTCGAGACGGCGTTCAGATTTACCGACCAATTCAGAAAAAAATTGTTACAGAAGCATCTGTTGTTGATGAGTTCAAGATTCACCCAAAGAACTTCGCATTAGCAAGGGCAATAGCTGGAGATCCTTCGGATAACTTGCCCGGAATCAAAGGAGCAGGTCTCAAGACAATAGCTAAGCGCTTCCCTTTTCTCATCAGAGAGGATGAGTACGAAGTTGGAGACATTGTGAAAGACTGTGTTATGATTGGTAAGAAACTAAAGATACATGAGAACATTCAAAAGGACGAGCAGCTAATCAAAGAGAACTACAAGATCATGCAATTGCAATACCCGAACATTAGACCAATGAATCGAGAATTGATTACAAAAGCCGTTCATGACTTCGAACCAAGTTTTAATAAAATAAAGTTCACACAAATGTTATTCAGCGATGATGCCGCTCACCTCAACTTCAATGCCCTTCAGATGGTGTTTCGAAGAATAAAGCGATAGAAAAAACTTGACAAACAAGTTAGAGTAGGTTATATTTAAGTAACCTAATAAGTCTGGGAGGACGAATGAACGAATTTAATAAGAGCGAAACCTTTATGCGTTTCGGAAGCAATTTTCAAGAAAACCTGTGTCAATTAATGTTTGAGGATAGACCATTTTTTGATCAAATAACGGAAGTTTTGGATATATCCTTTTTTGACAAAAAGTATTTGCAGATATTTGCCAAAGCACTGATTGACTATAGAGATAAATATAACACTCACCCAAATGTTGAGGTAATGATAACTGTCTTAAGAACAGAGCTTAATCACCACGACAAAGCCATCAGTTCCAAGGTTAGAACTTTCTTCGATAAGGTGCACAAGTCAGAGGGAGTCGAAGAGGCAGAGTTCATTAAGGACAAGGCTGTTGATTTTTGCCGTAAGCAGATTTTAAAACAAGCCATGATGAAGTCTGTAAATCTACTTAAGAGTTCATCGTTCGAAGAGATCGAGAAGGTGATCAAGGATGCATTAGTCTTAGGAACTGATAACAACTTTGGTCATGACTTCCGTAAGGACTTACTTAAGCGCTTTGAATTGAAATCACGAGACCCAGTCTCAACAGGATGGTCTCGAATGGATGAGATTGTGAAAGGTGGCCTTGGTAAATCAGAACTTGGTGTAGTTGTAGCCCCAACAGGTGCTGGAAAATCAATGGTTCTCGTTCACTTAGCCACACAAGCCCTCTTGCAAGGCAAGACTGTTGTTTATTATACCTTGGAGCTTAAAGACACCGTAGTAGGTCAACGATTTGACTGCTGCATAACTGACGTTCCACTGAATGAACACATGCAAAGACAAAAAGAAATTGTAGGTAAGGTGAAAGACCTTGAAGGCACTCTAATTATCAAAGAGTATCCAACCAAATCAGCTTCCGTAGCAACTCTCAAAAATCACATTGAGAAATTACGTAAGCGAGGCATAGAGCCCGACATGATCTTGGTAGACTATGCCGACCTATTGCGACCTCCTCGGGCAACCGGAGAGAAGCGTCATGAGTTGGAGGAGACCTATGAAGGTCTTCGTGGGCTTGCCCAGTCTTATGAGATCCCCTGTTGGACAGCATCTCAAACAAACCGAGGAGGTCTTAATGCTGAAGTTATCACTATGGAAGCGATCTCTGAAGCGTTTAACAAATGTTTCGTTGCGGACTTTATCTTTTCTTTATCGAGAACTGTGCAAGACAAGCAAGCGAACAAAGGCCGCCTTTTCATCGCGAAGAATAGGAATGGTCCCGATGGTCTTGTGTTCGATGCTTTCGTTGACTGGTCTAATGTTACCATCAAAGTGTTGGACAGAGATGAATCAGCGGAGAGAATGCAATCAACGTCGGATGCCTTACAGATGCTCAAAGACAAATATGCAAAAGCAGGAAAATAAAACAAACATTTACGGGAGTAAGTAATGGATTTAGAGAAAAAGATTTTATCAGATATAACAGTGCACATGAAGTATGCACGATACATGGAAAAAGAACAAAGACGAGAGAACTGGGACGAATTAGTTACCAGAAACATGTCAATGCACATCAAAAAATTTCCCAGTTTAGAACAGGAAATTCGTGAGAACTATAGGTTTGTCTACAACAAGCAAGTTCTCCCATCTATGCGCTCAATGCAGTTCGGAGGTAAGCCAATCGAGGTTTCTCCAAACCGCATCTTTAATTGCGCTTACACGCCCGCAGATGACCCTCGAGTGTTCGGAGAGATTATGTTCTTGCTTCTTGGCGGAACAGGTGTTGGCTATTCAGTACAAAACCATCATGTAGATAGTTTACCAGAGATACATAGACCATCCTCAAAGCGCACACGTCGTTTTCTTATTGGAGATTCTATCGAAGGATGGGCTGACTCAGTAAAGGCTCTTATGATGTCCTATTTTAAAGGCACATCAAAATTACGTTTTGACTTCTCGGACATCCGTCCGAAAGGCGCGAGACTAGTTACATCCGGTGGTAAGGCTCCAGGCCCACAACCACTTAGAGAATGTCTAGTAAAGATAGAAGGAGTTTTAGATGCGAAAGAAACCGGTGATAAACTCACTCCCATTGAGGTTCATGATATCATCTGCTACATTGCGGATGCAGTTTTGGCGGGGGGTATTCGTCGTGCCGCTCTCATATCTCTATTCAGTGCTGACGACGAAGACATGCTCTCGGCAAAAGCAGGAGCATGGTGGGAACTCAACCCTCAACGAGGACGAGCAAACAATTCTGTAGTTGTAATGCGTCATCGCATTGACAAGCCTACGTTCATGAACTTGTGGAAACGAGTTGAAGAGTCACGTTCGGGAGAACCAGGATTCTACTTCTCAAACGATAAAGACTGGGGCTGTAACCCATGTTGTGAGATTGGTTTGAGACCAAATCAGTTCTGCAACTTGGTCGAGATCAATGTCTCAGATGTGAACACACAGGACGAGTTGAATGCTCGCTCTCGTGCAGCATCGTTCATAGGAACCCTTCAGGCGTCCTACACGGACTTTCATTACCTTCGCCCTGTCTGGCAACGGACAACGGAGAAAGATGCGCTCATCGGCGTCTCAATGACCGGCATTGCATCTGGTGGAGTGCTCAACTTAAACATGACCGAAGCATCTTTGGAAGTTTCAAAGATGAACCGCAGAGTCGCAATGCAAACTGGCATCAACCAAGCAGCGCGACAGACATGTGTTAAACCAGCAGGAACAACTTCGCTTACTCTTGGCACGTCAAGTGGCATCCATGCGTGGCATAATGACTATTACATCAGACGACTTCGCGTTGGAAAAAATGAAGCAATCTATTCGTATCTCCTCAATAACCTGCCTGAGCTTGTCGAGGACTGTCGCTTTAGGCCACACGACACTGCTATCCTATCTGTGCCACAAAAAGCTCCTGAAGGCGCAATAACGCGCCATGAAACAGCACTTGATCTACTCGAGAGAGTTAAGAAGGTCTCTGCAGAATGGATTAAGCCAGGTCACAAGAAAGGGAACAATACTCACAACGTCTCAGCTACAGTAAGCATCCGAGATGGCGAGTGGGAAACTGTTGGAGATTGGATGTGGAATAACCGAGGTGTATACAATGGTTTGAGCGTTTTGCCTTACGACGGCGGAAGTTACGTCCAAGCACCTTACACTGACTGCGACGCTGAGACCTATGAAAAAATGCTCTCGTTGGTCAAAAACGTTGACCTGAACCTAGTTATAGAGACAACAGATGAAACTGATCTGTCAGGCGAAATCGCCTGCGGTGGTGGATCTTGTGAAATTTTTTAACAGGAGAAAGATATGAGAGAACAATTGGAAAACATTATTCGTGACTTGAAAGAGATTGCGGAAGACTTGGACAAAGTCGAAGCAGGGTCTTATGGTTATAAGTCTGCAGCACCTCGTGCACGAAAAAGTCTGATGGAAGCATCGAAAGAACTTCGTGAAATTCGCGGAATTGTTCAAGAGCACAAGAAGAATCACGAAGAAAAGTAAAACTTTTTTTCTTGACAACACAATCATAATGTGTTATATTATAAATAAGAACAATTAATTTTGTTTATAATATAACACATTATGATTTTTTTATTTGGAGGAATTATGCATTTTGAACCATTCAACAGACACTTACAGGTGTTACCTAAGAAAGAAGAGAAGGAAGACAAAGAGGCACCGCTATTTGTGATGCCAGAAGAGTATCAACCACCTAAATCTCCGTATATGACTTGTACCATCATCGCCATCGCCGATGATTGCACCATAGGCCTTAAACTTGGTGACATCGTTGTCATTGAAAGAACTACAGTTCAGGAGATTAAAGCGGATCTTGAGACTATTTACGTCGTAAAAGAAAATTATGTCTATGGGAGACTAGAAGAATGAAATTGACAACCAAAACACTAAAAAATATGATCCTCGAGGCATTGTCCGAGGGTACACAAGAAACGCAATATAGAAGAATTATGGACATGCTCAGAGGAGATGTGGAATCGGTAGACCAAACAGCTATCTTAACTCCAGAGAACCCCAAAGCTAAGCCGATGAGTCCTGAACAGAATGCTGCTCGGTCACAAGAGTTTGAAAAGGAACTCGCCGCCGCAGGGTATGGATTTAGAACTGTATCTGGCATGTATGAAGGCCCAGAGGACTCTTACCTAGTTCCTCACATGAGTTTGGATGATGCCAAGAGATACGCTTACAAATATGGTCAAGAGTCGTTTATCCACTCAAGCAAGGGAGACGAGGGTATGAGACACAGTCTTGAATATCCAGACTATTCTGACGAAGCTACGGATGAATCTTATGATGAAGCCACGTTTGGTCCGATTATGAAAGTTCCACCAACCGTAAACATCTCTAGTTCAACACCTGCTGATTCAGTGCTTGGTCACGACGATATGGCATCCGCATCGGATTACTATTCTCATGTTCCAGACAAGAAGTGGGATGCGAAAGTTAAAGACGGAAAACCACGTCCTGCAGGTGGAAAAGCTGGGAAACGATTCTCTGTTGATTTAGACTTTGATGCATCTCAAGCACAAGGTTATGAACCAGAAGAAGACTTGGGCAATCCACGCTACGTTAGAGAAGCAAAATACATTTTCATTAAGAAGTCGGATGTTCCTAAAACAATGGCTGCTCGAAAATTAGCTGAGTCTATTTCGATTCTCTCTAAGCAGATAGTTGAAGGCAATAGGCTTGGATCTTCTAAGTACTACGCTAGATTGAGAATGAGATCTGCGAAAAAACAACTCGCAAATTTGATCCGGAAAACTAAGTGAAAGAAATAGAACTTTACGGAGACGGCATTGGCAAAGTCTCTTATGTCCAACATGTTGGAGATGATAAGATGATAGCTAATGCTGCCCGTGTGTCGTTCGGTCAAGACAACATTAAACCCTTAACTAAAAAAGATAAGGGTTTGATTAAGTATTTGATTAAACATAGACACACGTCACCATTCGAGCACAACTCGATTACATTTATGTTCGAAGTTCCAATGTTCGTAAGGTCTCAGCACATGAGACACCGGACTTGGGCTTACAACGAAATCTCACGACGATATACTGAAATTGACCTGAAGTTCTATGAACCAAAGGCTTTCAGAACTCAACATGAGAGTAATCGTCAAGCTTCCAATTTAGACGGCTTGATCGACCCAATAATCACGCCACGGTTTGCCGACACTTACATTAAGTCATCGGACGCCATGGTTGCTTTTCACAAGCATGCTTTGGATCTATTCAACCATTTGATCGCTAAAGGAGTTTGTCGAGAACAAGCCAGAGGCGTACTTCCTCAAAATCTTTACGCAAAGTATTACGGAACTGTGAATCTATCGAACCTACTTAAGTTCATAGACTTACGAACACATGAAGGAGCCCAGTGGGAAATTCAAAAGACTGCCGAGGCCTGCTTGGACATAGCGACCGAGATCTGGCCCTATTCAGTTGGTGCTTATAGGGAGTTGAGAGGTGAGGTTTGAACGAGGCGATCTGGTGATGCTTGAGGCGGATACAACAATTTATTATTCGTTGGAAGCAGCATCTAATGTTGGAATCATTGTAACTACAGCAGTTCTAATGTATGCTCACACCACCCCACAAGGCGAAAAACTTAAGTTTTATGCTTATGATGTAATGTTTGATGGACGAACCTATAAGAACGTCCCAGAAGAAGTTTTAAGAGGACTAAAAAATGAAGATGAAGAAAATATTAAATGAATGGAAAAGATTTGTCATAAACGAATCTAATCAACCATTTATCGACAAAGAGTTGGGAGCTGATTTTGATGGACACTGGTTCGGAACTTTTGACGAATGGTTGGGGGTAATTCAACACCACCCAACAGAAAATAAAAAGTGGCAAGTTTACCTAAAGCAAAACTTTCCCAAACTACAATTGCATGTAAAATCAAAGGTTTCATCAGATAAGAAAGCGACTATGATGACAAAAAAGATCATCGGCGGCCACAGTTATTATGTCGATAAGTTATTAGGGCCTGAAGCCGCTGAGGCACTTATTGTGATTAAGGTCGATGGTTATGTAGAGAACGCTCCAAAAGATCATGTAGAATTCTTTTTAGCCAACATGGAAAGAATTCTAGAATACGGTGGAGAAAACACAGCAGAGCATAGTCAATTCAGCGGCGACGTTGCATTTTTTGCTCGACCAACAGATTGGTGGATGTTCGGAGATGGGTTTGAAAAAACAAAGCAAGTTTTTACAACTGTAAAGGCTAACTATGAAGAACTCGGAAGCCTGCCCGGCGCATCAGAACCTGAAGCGGAATTACCAGAACCAATCTCGGATGCCGCAGATG
>JGI20160J14292_10001077_pt1 | contig 23180 bp, 17 predicted proteins | sample COG_10_FD_14292 | JGI IMG/M metagenome (IMG submission 14292) | reverse complement strand
GTCTTTAATTTTAAGTAAATATATTCTTAACCAAAAATGTTAAATTATTAATAAAAAATTAAGAATTTAAAGAAACGGTCCATTCACATTCTATTTTTTATCAGTTCCATTAATCCATTTATCGTTACTGAATTATTAATTTCTTCAGCAGATAAAGTCACATTATATTCGCTATCGCAAAAAGCGATAATAGACAAAATAGTAAGCGAATCCCATGCATCGAATGACTCAAGGTAATCGCTTAATTCTATTCTATCAACTTCTAATATTTCTGAAATTGTACTTTCAAAATTTTCCATATAGGTTATTTAAAATTAATCATTTCACAAAAAGTCAAATTTTCTAATTGCATGAGTAAAGAGGCCCAACTTAGTCCAACCCCAAACCCAGACATACAAACAAAAAATGATTCTTTGAGTAGTTTATTTCCTAAATTGAAGGTGATAGTCATTGGTATTGTAGCTCCACTACTATTGCCAAAATTCTCTACAATATTATTTGGCATTTTTTCTTCAGGAACTCCCATTTTACTTGCTAGTTTTTTCAACATAAATTTATTCGGTTGATGAAACATATAATAATCTATATCATTATGACTGCAGGCGGCTGATTCTAATAATTCCTCGACTATTTGAGGCACTTCACGTTGAACAAAATTAAAAACATCAGCACCCTTCATAACCAAATGATTTAAGGATCTAAGATTACCAGAATCATCTTTTTTTAATATAGATGTTTCCTGTGTTGAAGGCATTTTGAAACCTCCAGCTGGAATAATCAAAACATCTGAACCGCTTCCATCCACTTTTACTGAGCTAAATATAGGGCTACTTGAAATATCTTTTTCAACTATTGTAATAGCTGCTCCATCCCCAATTTGAGGGTTATTGTTTCTGTCATACTTAGAAACTTTTTTACTCAAAGTATCTGCATTTAAAAGAACAACTTTATTTATTTCTTCTTGTTCTAATAGCATAAATGCCTGATTGAGGCCAATAACATAACCAGAACAGCCTTGATTTATATCCATACATACCATATCTTTCTTAAGATTAAGTATTCCATGAATAATATGACTAGTTGGAGGCATAAAGTGATCTGGGGATTGGGTTACCAGGACTAAACCGTCTATTTCATCTTTATTCAAAAGCTTTTTTTCAAAAAGATAATTCAACCCAAAAACACAAAGATCTGAAGTAGTTGTATTTTCCTTAACTACCCTGCGTTTATTGTATCCCATAATTAATTTGAGTTTCATAGATTGACTGGTAGAAAAACTATAATTTTCTATTTCATCCTCAAATTTTATCTCATTTTCTGGCAATACAGTTAGTATCCCAGTGATTTTCTTATTATTAAATTTTAGGTTCACAGTGAAACATTGTTTTTAATTAGTAGTTTTTTTATACTATCGACACTCGAAAAATTCTCGGGTAAAATGTCTAACCCATCAATTGAAATATTAAAATTTTCATCTAAAGAATTCACTATTGTTAAAATATCGAATGAATCTAAAAGCCCCTCAGTGATAAAATTATTCGATTTTGAAAAATCAAATTCTGGTCTAGTCTCATTTAGTATACTTATAATTTTCTCATCCATAAAGGAGTGTATTTTCATTTATAAAAATAATTCTTTTAATCCATTTCTATCAATTTTACCACTTATGCTTTTAGGTAATTTGTCTGTTCTTATATATTCTGTAGGCATCATATATTTCGAAAGATTAGTGCTTAGTTTTAATCTAAATTCTGAAACAGAAATTTCTGTTTCAGATTCGTAAATCAATACAATTTTCTTTTTATTTGAATCATATAAAACACAAGGGATTATAGAATTAAAAACAATTAGTATTGCATGTTCAATTTCTCCCAGCTCTATTCGATACCCTAAATGCTTTATTTGAAAATCTCTTCTCCCCACAAAAATAATTTCAGTTTGATCATTTAAAAATACAATATCCCCAGTACGGTAAATTTTTTCCGGAAAGGAGTTGTTTAAAGGGTTTTGAGTAAAAACTGAATTTGTTTTTTCAAAATTATTCCAATATCCCAAAGCTAATGATGATCCTCTAACGCACAACTCCCCATGCTCTCCTTTTTTACAAAGGTTATTTTCTTCATTTAAAATAAGTATATCAGTATTTCTACAAGGCTTACCAACAGGTAAAACCTCATCATCTTTAAAATCTCTTTCAACGATGTAGTAAGTACAATCAACTGTAATTTCAGTTGGACCATATAGGTTTGCAAATAAAACACTATTGTCCAGATTACTGATCCAATAATTTAAGTATTTTGCAGACATTACTTCTCCAGCAAATAATACTTTTTTTAAAGATGGTATTTTCAAAGTATTCAACAAATTCAAATTAGCAACAGTTATCAAAACTGAAGGCACCCAAAAAATGAAATTGATTTGATTGGTATTAATATATTCCAAAAGTTTGGCTGGGAACATATAGAGTTGCTCAGGAATCAAATTAAGTGTTGCTCCAGTAAAAATCATTAAATAAATATCCAAAGTGGAATTATCAAATATAAAAGGAGCTTGATTACCAATTACTTCCTTTTCTGTTATATTAAAAGTTTCTATGGCCCAATGAATATAATCGAAAATTGATCTATGAGATATTACTACACCTTTTGGAATACCTGTTGAACCTGAAGTATGTATAATGTAAGCTGGATCGGTATCAATACAGTTCTTATAGTTTAAGTCATCAATTTTAATATCTTTACTTTCTATGGTATCAATATTAATTATATCAAATTCTAAATTACATTGTTTTAATTTTTCTTCGTATTCACTATTCGTTAGAATGCATAATGGTTTTAAAACATTTAAAATTGATTTAATTCTATCAATAGGGTTTTTGGTATCTAAAGGGGCATAGCAATTACCACTATATAAAGTAGCAATAAATGATACAATAGAATCATTAGATTTAGGTAAAAAAATAGCTATTGGTAGATTAAATAACACATAGTTATTCGAGATTTTATAAGAAATTATTTTGGCTTTTTGTTGAACCTCTCTAAAATTTAATTTTGAAGATGAATCAACTAATGCTAATTTATTAGGAAACAAACTAACGGTACTATCAAAATATTCTACTAGGTTAATATTCAAAATAAAATTGGGAGTTAGAAGTAAATCCTTACAAAAATAAGCTATCTGATTATTAAATCAAATAAATTTAGATATAACGCAGATAATTCAGTTTTAAATGAAATCCTTATTTATGATGATAGGGCTCATTCCTTAAAATAGTGAAGCCTCTATACAGTTGTTCAATAAAAAATAAGCGAATCATTTGATGGGAAAATGTCATTTTTGATAATGATAGTTTCCCATTTGATTTTTTATATACATCTTCAGAAAAACCATAAGGACCACCAATAACAAAAACTAATTGTTTTATTCCTGAATTCATGTGCTTTTGTAAATAAGATGAAAAATCAACTGAGTCGAACTGTTTTCCGTTTTCATCTAGTAATATTAAAGTTTCTGTAGTGCTTATTTTTTTCAAAATAAGTTCACCTTCTTTCTGTTTTTGCTGTACTTCACTTAAATTTTTAGAGTTTTTTATATCTGGAATGATATCTAAAGAGAACTTAATATAATAGCCCAAGCGCTTTATATAGTCATCAATCAACGACGTAAGCTGTTTATTATCAGTCTTGCCAATAGTAATTAGTTTTATAGTCATAAAAGCAAAATTACTATTTCGTATTTATGAATAATACATTTAAATAAGAAAAAATTAAAAAATTCGTAAATGTAAAATTTAATTTAGCCAATCTATTTCTTATTTTTGTTCGAATTAACTAACTATCTATTATGATTACACAAGAGCAGTTTGATACAGAAGTGAAGATGATTATTGAAAATGCGATTCGCGAAGACGTTGGTGATGGTGATCACAGTTCTTTGGCTTGTATCCCAGCAAATGCAAGAGGTAAAGCAAAACTTTTAGTCAAAGATAAAGGTATTATAGGTGGTGTTAATTTTGCGAAAAAAGTATTTGCTTACGTTGATAAAGATTTGAAATTAGATGTACTTATTGAAGATGGATCTGAAGTCACTTATGGAGATATTGTCATGTATGTTGAAGGACCATCGCAATCTATATTAAAAGCAGAGCGCACGGTTTTAAACGCGATGCAACGTATGAGTGCTATTGCAACCAAAACAAGAATGTTTGTTGATTTAATAGAAGGGACTAAGACAAGAATTTTAGATACTAGAAAAACAACTCCTGGCATTCGTGTTTTAGAGAAATGGGCAGTTAAAATTGGTGGAGGCGAAAATCACAGGTTTGCGCTTTATGATATGATTATGCTTAAAGATAATCACATAGATTTTGCTGGTGGTATTACAAAAGCTATTGAAACTACTAAACACTATTTAAATGAGACTGGAAGAAACTTGCAAATTATGGTTGAAGCCAGAGATTTGTTTGAAGTCCAAGAAATCCTAAATAATGACGGTGTTTACAGAATATTATTAGATAATTTTGATTATGAAGACACCAGAAAAGCCGTAAAGCTAATTGGTGATAAATGTTTAACAGAATCTTCTGGAAACATAAATGAAACTACTATTAGGCATTATGCGGAGTGTGGTGTAAATTATATTTCATGTGGTGCCTTAACACATTCTGTGCATAATATGGATTTAAGTTTAAAAGCTATAAAATAATTTAAGGCTTTACTAATTGCTTTAATACTTTTTAAATTTAATAACTTCGCTTTAATAAAAACGCAAAGTATTAATGTCTAATTTGCTTGACGAAAAACTCGATAAAATCCCTGTACTGAATATTTTTGTGCGTTTTTTTAAGCGGTTAAAACTACCTGGTCTTGAAGGTTTAACGTTTTATGATTTATTAGTGCTTTACATAACAGGTATTGTTAAAGGAGCTCTAACAACTAGAGCGAGTGCTATTGCATTTAGTTTTTTTACTGCTATATTTCCATTTTTGTTATTTGTTTTAATTATCATTCCCTATGTACCAATTGATGATTTTAAAATAGAATTCCTGCAGTTTTTAGAATCCTTTTTACCAGCAAGTACTTCAGATTTTTTCTTTGAAAACATTTTTGAAAATATAGATCAGTCTCAGCGTGGAGGTTTGTTGTCTTCAGTTTTTATCTTGTCAATTGTTTTAATGGCTAATGGTGTAAATGCCGTTTTTTCTGGTTTTGAAAATTCTTATCATGAACAATTAGCAAGGAACGTTTTTAAGCAATACATGTATGCGATGAGTATTGCTTTAATATTAGCTTTTCTTCTCATTATAACAATAATAGTCTTAGGATATATTCAGATTTATGTGGTGCAAGAGTTGTTAAATGCTCTTGAAGACAGAGGCTATCATGTAGATTCAGATGGTGTATTTTGGGCTAGTGTCGTTACATATATGTTTTTTGTAATTATGGTATATATAGCTACGGCAACTTTATATTATTTTGGAACAAGAGAGGGGAGAGACTCTAAATTCTTTTCTGTTGGGGCCATATTTACGACGTTGTTAATTATGCTCACATCGTATTTGTTTGGTGTTTATATTGAAAATTTTGGTCAATTCAATAAATTGTACGGGTCTATAGGAGCTTTATTGATTCTCTTGTTTTATATGTGGCTTAATGCTAATATTCTTTTGCTTGGGTATGAATTGAATGCTTCTTTGAATAAGCTTAGAAAAACTAGATAATTCATGGCTTATTTTATCGATGTTATTATTCCAGTTCCACTTCAAAAACTATTCACCTATAGCATCACGGCTTCTGAGGCGGATTTTTTGAAAGTAGGCATGCGTGTTGCAGTTCCTTTTGGCAAGTCTAAAATCTACACAGGTATTGTTTATAATATCCATAGTAGTGGGCCAACCGCTTACGAAGCAAAAGATATTCAACAAATATTAGATGATACACCAATTGTAAATGAAATTCAATTGCAATTATGGCAATGGATAGCAAGCTACTATATGTGCACTTTAGGGGATGTTATGCGCGCTGCGCTGCCTAGTGCTTTTATTTTAGAAAGTGAAACTGTAATCGCAAAAAACACTATTAAAACTATTGATGAATCTATTTTAAAAGATGATGAATTTTTAGTTTATGAAGCACTGCATCATCAATCGAATTTAAAGATTCACGATATTTCTAACATTCTTGATAAAAAGAATGTGCTTTCCGTTATTAAAAGACTTATTGAAAAAGAAGTTATTACGGTTGAAGAAGAAGTTTATGAAAAGTACAAGCCTAAATTGGTGCGTTATGTAAAACTGCATACTAATTTTTCTTCTGAAAATGGAATTCAAAATTTATTAGATGAATTAAGTAGAGCGCCAAAGCAACGCGAAGTTGTAATGACTTTATTTTCAATTTCGGCTAAAACAAAAAAACCTGTTAAGGTATCAGACCTTTCAAATGAAAGTGGCGCATCTCCATCTATTATAAAATCTTTAATAGATAAAGGTGTTCTTGAAGAATATCATATCCAAATGGATAGGATTCAATATTCTGGTGAGGAAACGGAAGCTTCTAAACGGCTTAATGACTATCAGAAAACAGCATTAAATGAAATAAAAGAATCTTTTGAAAAGCATCATGTTACGTTATTGCACGGTGTAACGTCTTCAGGGAAAACTGAAGTATATGTGAAACTTATTGAAGATGTAATAAAAGAAGGAAAACAAGTTCTGTATCTACTTCCAGAAATAGCTTTAACAACACAATTAGTCACAAGACTTCAGAATTACTTTGGAGAACAAGTAGCTGTTTTTCATTCTAAATACTCAACTCATGAACGTGTTGAGGTTTGGAATAATGTTCTGCACAATTCCGCGAAATCGAAAATAGTTTTAGGAGCGCGCTCATCTATATTTTTGCCTTTTAATAACTTAGGATTGATAATTATTGATGAAGAGCATGAGCAATCGTTTAAGCAATTTGATCCCGCACCACGTTATCATGCTCGAGATACAGCCATAGTATTGGCACATATGCATCACGCCAAAACACTTTTAGGGTCTGCAACTCCAAGTTTGGAAAGCTACTTTAATGCGCAACAAAATAAGTATGGTTTTGTTGAAATAACAAAGCGTTATAATGATGTATTGATGCCAGATATTGAATTGGTTGATATTAAAGATAAGCTGAAAAAGAAACGTATGAAAGGGCATTTTAGCGATAGGCTTATTGAAGAAATGACCGAAACGCTTAAGGCTGGACATCAAATTATATTGTTTCAAAATCGGCGAGGTTTTTCACCTATTGTAGAATGTAAGACTTGCGGACATTCGCCTCAATGTCCAAATTGCGATGTAAGTTTAACCTATCATCAGTATAGAAATCAATTACGCTGCCATTACTGTGGTTATAATTCGGCCATGATACAAGATTGTATGGCATGCGGAAGTCAAAATATTGATAGTAAAGGTTTTGGTACAGAGCAAATAGAAGAAGAGGTGAAACTATTATTTCCAGAGCATAAAGTAGCGCGTATGGATTTAGATACCACCCGGGGAAAATATGGTTATGAAAAAATTATTACAGCTTTAGAACAGCAGGAGATCGATATTTTGGTGGGCACGCAAATGCTAACTAAAGGATTAGATTTTAGACATGTTAAGCTGGTTGGAATAATGAATGCTGATAACATGTTAAACTTTCCGGATTTTAGAGCGCATGAACGCAGTTTTCAACTCATGCTACAAGTTTCGGGTAGGGCAGGGCGTACTGAAGAACGCGGTAAAGTATTAATTCAAACCTATAATCCACATCATAATATATTGCAGCAAGTATCTACTAATAATTATAGTGATATGTTCCTATAATCCACATCATAATATATTGCAGCAAGTATCTACTAATAATTATAGTGATATGTTCAAGGAGCAAATGAACGATCGCCATAATTTTAAGTATCCACCAGTTTACAAGCAAATAAAAATCACTTTAAAGCATAAGGATTATAATAGGGTAGAAATGGCTTCAATTTGGTATGCCAAATCTTTACGGCAAATATTTCAAGACCATGTTTTAGGACCAGAATCACCGCCAATAGCAAGAATTAGAAATCAGTTTCATAAAAATATTTTGGTAAAAATTCCAAAACAGCAATCGTTGGCCAAAACAAAAGAAGCCATTATTAAAATTAATAATAGCTTCTTGAGTATAAAAGATTTTCGGTCGGTTAAAGTAATTTTAAATGTCGATAACTTTTAATTTAGTCTTGTTCGTTGAGTTTTAAATGTTATTTAAAGCATCAACTAATTGGGTCTTTTTATTTCTACTTAAAGGAATTTCGTAAGCGCCAACTTCAACATTTTTACTGTTGAATCTGTCAATCTTATCAAGATTCACGATGTAAGATTTATGAATTCTTAAAAATTTCCCTTCAGGTAATTCAGCTTCAAAAGATTTCATTGTAGAAAGTACTACTAAGCTGTTTTCTTCTGTAACAAGTTTTACATAATCACCAAGAGCTTCAATCCATTTGATGTCCTTAATATAGACCTTACGTTTTTTAAGATTACTCTTTACAAAAATATGCTCGCCTTCTTCTTCGTTAAAGTCTAAAGTCAATCTATGTTGCTCTAGGGCTTTATCTACAGAAGTATTAAAACGTTCTCTTGTAATGGGTTTATGTAAGTAATCGGTAGCATCGTAATTAAATGCTTTAAAAGCATATTCAGTTTTACCGGTTACAAAAATAATTTGGGGTTTGTTGTTTAAGACGTCTAAAAGTTCAAATCCATTTAGCACTGGCATTTCAATGTCTAAAAAGATTAAGTCAACTTGATGGCTATTTAATCCATTTTTAGTTTCTAAAGCACTACTGTACTCTGCAATTAAGTTGAGAGAGGGGTGATTCTCTACAAGCTTAACGATAGAGAGACGTTGTATTGCTGAATCGTCTACTACTACACAGTTTAAAGTCATAACATTTTATATATTTCGGTTAAGATATCGACAATAGTACGAATAATTCGGTTAAAAACCAAAAATCATCGTTAAAATGCTTGTTTTAGCATAATTTTAACATTTTGAACCTGATATGTATTATGTTAAAAATAGGAAGACTTATTGTTGTTTAATATATAGAATTTAATTATTTTTGCAGCCAATTTTTAACAATAAAAACGATTTTTATGAATCATTATGAAACTGTTTTCATCTTAAATCCCGTTTTATCTGAAGATCAGATAAAGGAGACAGTAAAGAAATACGAAGATTTTCTTGTTTCGAACGGCGCTAAGATGGTATCAAAAGAGGATTGGGGGCTAAAAAAGTTAGCTTACCCAATACAAAACAAGAAAAGTGGCTTTTATCACTTATTTGAGTACACTGTAGATGGAGAGGTAATCAATCCATTAGAAGTTGAGTTTAAACGTGATGAGCGTTTTATGCGTTATTTAACGGTCGCGTTAGATAAACATGCAATTTCATGGGCAGAGAGAAGAAGAGTTAAACTTAAACAAAAAGCTTAATTATGTCATCAATAGAACAACAATCAAAAGGAAAAAAAGACGGCGAAATTAGATATTTAACGCCTCTAAATATTGATACAAACAAGGCAAAGAAATATTGTATGTTTCAAAAGTCTGGAATCAAGTATGTTGATTACAAAGATCCAGATTTTTTAATGCGATTTATAAACGAGCAAGGTAAAATTTTACCAAGACGTTTAACGGGTACATCATTAAAGTATCAAAGAAAAGTTGCTGTAGCTGTGAAAAGAGCACGTCACTTAGCTTTAATGCCTTATGTAGCAGATTTATTAAAATAAAATACCGATAACAATGGAACTTATATTAAAACAAGACGTTGACAATTTAGGATTTAAAGACGATGTTGTAACGGTTAAGAACGGTTATGGTAGAAATTTTTTAATTCCTCAAGGCCAAGCCATTTTAGCAACAATTTCTGCAAAGAAAGTTTTAGCTGAAAACTTAAAGCAACGTGCTTACAAAGAAAAGAAAATAGTTGATGATGCTAACAAAATTGCAGAAGCAATTAAAGCATTAGAAATTAAAATACCTGCTAAAGTTGGTACTGGAGACAAATTATTTGGATCTATAAACAACATTAATGTTGCTGCTGCTTTAGAAAATGAAGGACAAGCAATAGATAAAAAATTCATTACAGTTACGACTGTTAAGCGTTTAGGTAAATATACTGCCGTAGTACGTTTACACAGAGAAGTATCAGTTGATTTAGAATTTGAAGTTATTGCTCAAGCATAAACTTTAAATAGATATAGTTTAGAAGCCTCAACTTAGTTGAGGCTTTTTTATTCAAACTTTTTAGATTTTTAGAAATCTAAAAAACTACAATAGTTTTAAATTATAAGGTTTCAATTTCTAGGGAAATGAAAAAAAATAACTTTCAATGAAGTATTCAAGACTTACAAAAGAGCAATTTGAAGAATTACATCAAGAATTCATCAATTTTTTAGCAACACAATCGGTTACTGCCGATGAATGGGAAAATTTAAAAGCCAATAAGCCAGAAATGGCTGAAATGGAACTAGATGTGTTTAGTGATTTAATTTGGGAAGGCGCTTTAAATAAGGCTGACTATTTAGAGAATATTTCTCCACAACACATGTATTTGTTTCATTTGGGCGAAGAAAATATGCAAGCTATAGTTTTAAATATAAAAAATGATGTAGATATTACAACTACGGAAGGCTATAATTGGCTACGTGAAAACTTAATGGATGAAAATGTGGAGTTTTTACAAGCTGATAAAGATTATAGTGCGGATAAAAACATGGATAAATTTAAAATGATTGAGCAAGGTGCCAGCATTACGAAAGGTGATTTGTTTAGGTATTTTGATAAGCTGATAAATTAAATTTTGTCATTAATGTAAAGGCAGGAATTCATTTCCAATTAAAACTATTATTTTTGTCTTTTATCATCATACAATAAGGAAGGTAATAGTATGATGCGGATTATAACAATCATTAAAAATACACCAGCCTTCGCAGGTAGTTAACATGGCTCAAAAACCAAGCATCCCAAAGGGAACCAGAGATTTTAATCCAGAACAAGTAGCTAAACGAAACTATATTTTTAATACCATTCGTGGTGCTTTTGAAACGTTTGGATTTCAGCCAATTGAAACTCCTAGTTTTGAAAACTCGGATACGTTGATGGGGAAATATGGCGATGAAGGAGATAGACTAATTTTTAAGATTTTGAATTCGGGAGATTATTTATCGAAATCAAACGAACAGGCTTATTCTGAAAAAGACTCAAAAAAACTTACTTCGAGTATCTCAGAGAAGGCTTTGCGTTACGACCTAACCGTGCCATTTGCGCGTTATGTAGTGCAACACCAAAACGACATAGAATTACCATTTAAGCGTTACCAAATTCAACCGGTTTGGCGCGCTGATAGACCGCAAAAAGGTCGTTTTAGAGAATTTTTTCAATGTGATGCTGATGTGGTTGGAAGTAAATCGCTTTGGCAAGAAGTGGAGTTTATTCAACTATACGATACTGTTTTTTCGGCTTTAAAACTTGAAGGTGTTACCATTAAAATAAATAATCGAAAAATACTTTCTGGAATAGCTGATGTTATTGGAGCTAGTGATAAGTTGATCGATTTTACGGTAGCGCTAGATAAATTAGATAAAATAGGCGAGGAGAAGGTAAAAGAGGAAATGGTATCTAAAGGCATTTCAGAAGAAGGTATTTCAAAATTACAACCCTTATTTACTCTATCTGGTTCTTTTGAATCTCAAATTGAAAGTTTAAAAGGTATTCTAAATACTTCTGAAGAAGGTCAAAAAGGGATTCAAGAATTAGAATTTATAAACAATGCTATTTCTGAATTAGGATTAGCTACTGCAACATTACAATTAGATGTTACTCTAGCACGAGGTTTAAACTACTATACAGGTGCTATTTTTGAAGTTGCTGCACCAAAAACGGTAAAGATGGGTTCTATTGGTGGCGGTGGTCGTTATGATGACTTAACTGGCATTTTTGGAATGAAGGATGTAAGTGGTGTTGGTATTAGTTTTGGTTTAGATCGTATTTATTTAGTGCTAGAAGAATTGGATTTATTCCCAGAAACGGTAAGCAAAAATGTTGAAGTACTTTTTATAAATTTTGGAGATAAAGAAGCTTTGTTTAGTTTAAAAGCCATTAAGCATTTACGTTTGCAAGGTATTAATGCTGAATTATATCCAGATATCGCTAAAATGAAAAAGCAAATGAATCATGCCAATAAGCGTGCAATTCCATTTGTGGTATTAGTGGGCGATCAAGAAATAGATTCGAATACTTATACTTTAAAGAATATGGGTTCTGGTGAGCAAGATAAAGTGTCGCTTGACGCATTAACTTCTAAAATAAAGAAGTCCTGAACGTCAATTCAGGACCTGTTTAGTATTTCAGATTTGGAGTGTTTATTTTAAAGTGACTAACTCAAATAATTAATTAATCTATCAATACTTATTTTGTAATACCTTTTAGTGGTATAATTTTTCGTTTTTTTTATTATTAATATTTTAGTTCGTGACAAAATATCAATTGATTATGGTGCTAATATACAATTAAATCCGCAATAAATACGATTAAGTGTAAAAAAAACACGATTAAAAACAAAAAAAGTCTCAAATGTGTATTTTGAGACTTTTTAAAAACGGTTAAGTTTAAAGAAGATTTGGGAGTTCTTACACCATAACTATTTTAACTAATTCACTAATACTTTTTTCGAACTTGTACCCTCATCCGTTTTAATTTTTATAATGTAGGTCCCTGTTCTTATTTGTTTTGTTTTATGCTCTATATAATTCTCGCTAGTCTTCTTATTAAGACTATAGATACTTTGACCTAGAATATTATATAATTCAACTGAATTTACAAGTTTTGAAGTAGGATTGTGTATTATAATACTTTCTTTTTCATTCGAAAAATAGACTTGTAAGTTATCATTTTCAATAGTATCTGTACTTAAAGCTATATTGTTAGCAAAAGTAATTTCAAAGCGCTCAAGATGTTTTCCTGCAGTTAAAAATACTTCATAGTACCCGTCTTTTAAATCATGATATATATTTAGTTCTTTATCATGCAATAATATATTTAAATCGTTAGAGATATTTTCTAGATTATCAATTCTAATAGTTGCTAATCCCTCTTGATTAATTTTAACGCCTAGTGGTAAAATTTGCTCAACGTTAAAATGATCTACAGCTTGTATAATAAATTCGGCATTTTCAAAGAGCCAAAACATATCTTCTTTATTATCTTCAATTAGTGGTGCATCATAGCCTATATCAAAACCACTCGACGAACTAGCGTCTACGCCAGCTAATAATTGTCTATGATAGCCTTTTGGAGAATCAAACATGAGTCTAATTTTCTGTCTAGTGTCTTTTTTTTGGTTACTGGTTGCTGTTTTTATTTTTGTATTGCTAGATTTTAAGAATAATGAGTTTTCTCCTTCTATTTCAAAAATACGTTGACTATTTTTAAACAAAATATTACCCCCTACAATGGGTTCTGAATAAACTACGGTAGGATCAGCAAAAGCAGAAACAAAAAAGCCTTGGCTTACAGGTATGTATCTGCCAGGTAGTTTAGTTCCCAACGATCCATCAGCATCAATTCTTGTATCATTATTAACAGCAAGAGCTCCCCCCATTAAAGTGTAGGTAGCATAACCACCTTGATATTCTGCTAGTTGATGTGAGTTTACGGCAAAATGTTCCCAGAAATATAGAGTACCATTAATAATGTTTCCATTAGGGTTTCTTGCATATATAGGAGTTGTACCATCAATTTCATAACCTATAATTTCTAAGTTACTTAAGTTGTCTTTTATAAACTCATCGGCATCAATAGCAGATGGATAAGGGTTTCCAACTAAATAGTCATTACCGGCGGCAATGGCTAAACTAATATCTCCATTATTTGGTAGCCCAGATAAAACATAGTTTTGTTCTAAACTACCCGCTCCAGGTCCTTTCATAGTGAAACCTTCCCCTGCAGAAATTGGTCCACTACTTCTAACATGTTGCCATTGTGAGTAGTCATTGGTTGCATTATTTGCATATTTCCAGATCCAATAATCAGCATTGGCAGGACTTGAAGAATTCGCATTCCCATCATAACCAGATGTTAAAAATCCAACATTTGATATTATATTGCTCGTTGTATAATCTAAATTACTACTTGGAGCAACGGGAGAAGACCAATAATTATACAAATAAGTATTTCCGGTACCTTGTTGATCACGTTCTAAGTTTCCCGAACTTAAAGGGTCTATATCACTACCTTCCATTTGTATTAATTGTGATTCCCCTTCTAAATCTAGAGTGCCATCAAGTTTTAAATAGTGTGAAACGGTTATTGCATTTCCACTAGGTGGGATCCAGCCGGGTGGTGGAGTACCTATAAATATTGGTGGTGTATCGCCGTCTAATTTCAGTTCACCACTATTAATAATTAAGCCTAAAACGGTTCTGTTATTTGCTTTATAATCTGGTATCAAATTTGGATCAAGAGCATTATTCATAGTCACAATATGATTTATTTGAACAATGTTATAATCCATAGTTTGTTTATCAGTATCAACTGCTTCGTTTTCATACAAATAAGAAACGACTCCCGGTAGGTATTGTACGTTGCCATTCTCCCAAGTCGTTTCATCATCCCAGGCACCAGGTTGAACTGTTTTATATGGTAAAGGTGCAGTTTGGTAATCTATATTATCATAGTTTATCATTGATGCGTCATTACCGCTGTTAGATTCGTCTTTAATACTACCAAAAACAGCTGTGCTCATAGGGTAGTAGGCAATTAAGTTATTCCAAGGAATATCGTCAACTTCATTTTTTGTTGTGGTAGCGGGTAATATTTTGCCATTGACGTTTAAATCCCCATTTTCTTCAATTTCTTGATTCATTATATATCTTAGCTGATTGCTGCTTAGGGCTACATTCCAAACACGTACTTCATCAACACTTCCATTAAGTTTTTGCTGTCTATTTTTATAGTTCGCAGCTCCAATCATAAAATGCTCATCGGTATCTGAATTTATCGGATCATACGTGTTATTTACATCTGTTTCAATTCCATCAACGTATAAACGAGTAGTTCCAAGTGGACCTTCATTTATGTCGTAAGTTGCACATACATGGTGCCACTCATCTTCAGGAATATTGGCAGAAGTTTCCATTTTATTGTTTAAGATATCATCAGGGTCGCGCCACACCATTCTTAAATTTCCTTCTTCACTAATTCTGAATGCATAGCCTAAATCATAAGTTCCTGAAACTATACCATTTAAATCAGATATGTCCTCACCAGAATAGTTTCTTTTCGAAATAACATCAAATTTACCAACACCAGGTTCTCTTTTTATCCATGCACTTACGGTATAGCTCGTATCATCTAAATCATTGACGTCTCCTGCTGAAATATAACTATCTGTTCTATCAAATGTAACTGATCTAGATCCTAAATCAACTTCTGGAGCAGATCCAAAAGTGATATATTTTGTACCTTCAAAATACCAATCTACTTCTAAATCAGTACCTGCAACCTTCATAGTTGCTGAGGTAACATTCAAAGTAAAATCAGCGCTATCTGACACTATCATAATATAGTCTTCAGTACCATTACGCGCCGGAAGGACCATAGATTCGGGAATAGATAATTTCACTGTTGGAACAATATCTGTTACCACTATTTTCCATACTCGATTTAATCTAGACGCGGTTAAAGTAGCACCTGATACGCCGGTTCCAGCTCCAAAATCTTTAGTAATGTCTGGGCCTTTACCCGTAGCGTCATTGTGACCCCACATTAAGAAGGTTTTGTCTGTAAAGAAATCAGAAGTATTACCTTGATTGGTAGTTGATATTTGTTTGATACCAACAGTAATATCATCTGGGGAATTAATAGTTTTAGATTGTTTTTGGTTTAATGCAGAAGAATTATCTTGACCAACACCAGCTACGTTGTAGTTGAAAGCATCGTCTGTAGGTACACCAGTATCAATGTCCCAAATCACTCTTCCGTCAGAGTCCACATAATCCTGAGATGTGCCATTAACCCCTAGAGTAAGACCATATTTAATAGCTAGGTATGATTCAATTTGCCATCTTTCTGCTAATGGTACCTTGTAATTATATACAATCATTTCAGCAATACCGCCATCCCATCGGGTTGAAGTGCTTGAGGGGTCTGCACCAATACCAGCTGTTAATGTTCCATTTAAGTTATCAGCATTTGCACTTACAACAGCTTGCTGAATTCCATTAACAAATAATCTGTTTGTAGAACCTGCTAAATGTCTGTAGTTTAATAAATATGGCGTTCCAGTAGTAACTGGAGTGATAACATTTGTAACAACTCCAGAATTCACAGTCCCATCATTATAACGTCCACTAAAAGTAGTCGCTGCTGTTTGTTCAATATCAACTGAACTATTATTATTACCATCTGATAAGTTTATTAAACTTTTGGTTGAGGCGTATGTTCCTTCAGCAACCGCAAAAATTGTTATTTCATCATTGGCATTTGTACTAGTTGTCATTTCGCTATTAGCTCCATCAAAGTCTAAAATAGGGTTGAAATTAAATCCATTTTCAATGAAAGTAGGTTCGTTAGAAACACTTGCTGTGGCATCATTGGTGTTAATAGTATTGTCAATCCAATTTACAATAGGGTCAGAGTCTACTGCAGGAATACCACCTGCTTTTTCAGCACCAGTGTCTGCTTTAAGCCATAGTTGTAAGTTTGTGTTTATACCACCTGGTCCTTCAGTTGCAAAATTTATTATCTGTAATTCATTTTCAACAGTTGCTTGTCCGCCGCCTACTCGAGCTGACCAAAATTCAGCTTGAGTTGTAGAATTTAATTTATAGTTCCTCCAGCCTCTTCCATAACCTAGTCCACCCCCACTATGGTAAGTAGAACCAATAATCATGGCTTGATCTTGAAATACAAGTCCAGCAGAAGATATGTCAACTGTAGTGTTGTCCGTAGTTCCATCAGAAAATCGAGTGACGCTTACTTGGTCATTATTTAAAACATGAACAAAATGCCTATTTGAGCCATCTGAATCATGAGAACCATGAAATTTCCAATCTACACTTTTGTCATCACTTCCTATTTTTGTCATTGGCCAGTTATCTCCGTGAGCATCATTGGTTCCGTTTGTCGCAGTATCTCCTCTATGTTGACTAAATATAATTGCGTTATCCCAATTACTGACAGTAGCATCCGTACCAGAAGACCCGTTAGAATTGCTTTTTAGAGTGATTGTACCTATATCTGCTCCATCTGCTCCAGAATCGCCGTGTAAAACCGCCCAGTTTGATCCAGTGAATTCCACCAGAGTAACATACACTCTTACATTGGGTATATTGCTTCCGCCTCGTCTTATTTTTATATTGGTACTACTATCTAAGTAGGCTATTGCCGTTCCAGAATCTGCATCACCAGTTCCAGAATCATTCATTATTCCAGTAATAAAGGGAATACATTTGTCTTTATTAGAAATCCCAGAAATAGTTTGATTTGTAGAATAAGTACCGCCATTTAAATCAACTGCATAACGCCCTCTAACAATAAATTCATTTGGGCCAGCTGGTACACCTGTATATTCCCAAATACTTGTGTTAAATCGTGTTTCTTCTAATTCTGAGCTAGTTTCACGATAATACGTTATGGTGTTAGCCGCGGTTAAAACACGTGCACCTGCCATATCACGGCCCTGTCTTACATTTGAAGAGCCACTTGGTCCTCCGTGTGTTTTTCTATTATTTGAAGGTAAAGCAAATGCACTATTTGTTGAAGATACAGCAGTAAAGCCTGTGGTAGTATTGGTTACTTCAGCATAACCACTAGCTCCGGGTATTCCTGAATTATCAACATCATCTTGTACTTCTTGAATTTTAAAATCTTGAGCTTCTACCAGTGTGCAGAAACATAAAAACATGCCTAATAGGGTATACGCCGAAAGCGTAGAAACCTTTTTCATAAGTGGTTAATTTTAGTTGGGACTAAATATTTGTAGCAATAGTATATAATTTATCTATAAAACGCAAAAAAAATCGATGAAATGCAATATTTGTAAAGATTCATGTGTAGTTCATCTAATATTTATAAAAAGAAGGAATGCCTGAAATAAATAAAGGTTACTATTAAATCCTTTAATTAAAAGGCGTTTTCAGTCTCAGTTTTCTTGCCATGACATACAACGTTTTATTGAATTTATCTCAGGGCTAAAATTGATAAGTGAATAATTATTAATAAATATTGTATAAAAGCTAATCCTATTTTTTTTAATTTAGCTGAATAACCAACCAACACTTTATGAAAATTACTATAAAACTATCTATGTTACTTACTTTTTTGTTTAGTAACGTAGCTTTTGCTCAAGACCCAAATATTGTTTTAATTATAGCCGATGATATGGGGTGGTCTCAAGTAAGTACAGGACTTACAAATTTGAATAACCCTAGTGATTTTTATGAAACACCAACATTAGAAACGTTGGCTTCTGAAGGTATTGCGTTTCCTTATGCGTATGTAAATGGTGCTAACTGTGCGCCAACAAGAGCCGCTATTTTAAGTGGCCAGTATGCCGCAAGACCTGATAATAATGTGTTTAATGTAACTAATTTAAATAGAGGAAACACCAGTTCTAACTCCACCTTAATAGGTCCAGATATGGGCTTAGCTTCTAACGGAAATATTGATGAAATACCAGCTTCGGCCATAACTATTGCCGAAACCATGAAAACTGCAGGATATACTACGGCACATTTTGGAAAATACCATGTAGGAGAAGATGAGGCATCGAGTACCTCTGGAAATGATCCCACAGATCAAGGTTTTGATTATAATTATGGAGGCGGAACCGCTGGAGCGCCAGGAAGTTATTTTGCATCAACTTCTGCACCTTATAACTTTAGCAGTAGTATTGGACCTGAATTGGATCAGTTCGCCAGTCCTTATACTGCAGCAGAATCTTTATTGTTAGCAGGAAACAACTCCTTAGAAGGAACAAAAAAGCATGTTAATGATGCTATGGCAGATGCCGCGCTTCAATTTATGGAAGCAGAAAAAAATACAGCATTTTTTATGCATTTTAGTAACTATGCTATTCATGGCCCTTTTGATACAGGAAACGCTAGACCGGATTTATTGGCCAAGTACCAAGCAAAAACACCAAGTTCTATAGGACATAATAGTATTGGGCAAGCTGCTATTGCAGAAGGTATGGATCAAACTATAGGTAGAATAGTTAACTATTTAAAAACTACGGATGACCCGAGAAGCCCTGGGAATAAATTATCAGAAAACACATTAGTGTATTTTATTTCAGATAATGGAGGCGCAATTAGTAGTGATGATGCCGGTCCTTTGCGAGGGATGAAAGGTGAATATTATGAAGGCGGTATTAGATCTGTAACTTTAGCTTGGTCTGAAGCATCGTGGTTGGCAAACAAAGGCACAGTAAATACAACGCCTATAATAGCTTTTGATTTATACCCAACATGTGTCGAGGCCGCTAGCGGAAATTTACCAAGTAATTATGATATTGATGGCGCAAGCCAGTGGCAAATGCTTACCAATGGTTCTAGTATAAATAGAGAAGCCATTTTTTGGCATTTTCCGGGGTATCTAATAGACTCTAAGCGAGATTCACGACCAGTAACTGTAGTTAGAAAAGGCGATTATAAATTAAGGTACAACTATGAAAGTTTGTCATATGAATTGTATAATTTAATTTCTGATATAAGCGAAACTAATAATTTGTTGTCTGGTAGTCCGGATCAAGCGACCTTAATAATAGGAAATGATTTAAGTACACTTTTAAGAAATCATTTAATTGATACGTCGGCACCTTTGCCAACGTATAGAAGTGATGGAACAACAGTACCATTGCCTTATATAATTGATATTGATGGAGGTATTCCCAATTCTACTGATGGTTGCCAAGCTACAAGTGGATATGCAGCGTATTGGGATTTTGATTTGGCAAGTAGCGCTAATGATGCTTCTGGAAATGGGAATGACCCTAATCCGTTAAATGGAGTTTTAGCATATGATGCTGTAGATTTTGTAGAAGGTGATCAGTCTGCGGTTTTTGATGGAACGGTTGATATCAATTATAGTTCATTGACATTTATGTCTCCAGCGCTATCAGCACGATCGGTAGTTACGTGGATAAAACCAACAGCTTTAGTTGGGATTCAGGAAATATTTGATGAAGGCGGAAGTGATAAAGGTATTGCGATGCGACTTAATGGTTCTAATTTGGAATCTGTTGTTAGGAGTACAGTGTCGTTAGCAGATAATTTATCTGCTCCATTCCCAAATGATGGTGCATGGCATCACGTGGCGCTTGTTTATGATGGTGTAAATACAAGTCATAAGTTATTTATAGATGGTATAGAGGTTGCGGCAAGTATCTTGGCTCCAAGTTCGTTAGATTCTCATAATGAGACTGGTGGCGGAATAGGAGGTGTTATTGGTAATTGGGATAGTTTTGTAAATGCTTCTGATAGTTATTTTACAGGAAAAATGGATGCGTTTTCAGTTTATGATAGTGTTTTATCTGATACAGATGTTAATTCTGCGGCATGTTTGAGTACGGGTGGGAATTCCACGGCAGGTTGCCAAGCTAAAAGTGCTTATGAAGCTTATTGGGATTTTGATACAGCTAACTCCGTTATTGGAGGAGATATTTCAGGTAATGCCCATGACCCTCTTGCTATTGTAGGGGTAATTACTGGAGACACATCAGATTTTAAAGAAGGCGATCAATCGGCAGTATTTAATGGTAGCTCAAGTATTAACTATGCCTTAAGTTCTGCAGGTACTTTTATGATTAGTGCACATAACACCAGATCTGTTATGGCTTGGATAAAACCAGCCAACTTAACAGGGCTCCAAAATATATTTGATGAAGGCGGTAAGTCTATAGGGATCGCATTACGATTAAATGGGGCAACCTTGGAGTCTATTGTTAGAGAAAATGCAAGTACTGCTGTACAGTTAAATTCAGCATTTCCAAATGATGGTGGTTGGCATCATGTCGCTTTAGTTTACGATGGTGCAAATACAAGCCAATATCTTTATATAGATGGTGTTGAAGTAGCTTCTGGAAGTGCAGCAGCAGCTATTGGAAATCATACAGGAAAAGGAGGAATTGGAGGGAAAATTAGCGGATTTGACAGTTTTAGTAATAATTCAGCCGCTTTTTTTACTGGGAAAATGGATGCCTTTGCAGTCTATGATGTGGTATTAAGTGCCGCAGAAGTTGAAGAAGGATCGTGCCTAAGTGGTCCAGATCCAGTAGTTGCCAATGCAGGTGCAGATGTTGCAATCTGTGAAGGATCAAGCACCACATTAACAGCTTCAGGAGGAACATCCTATACATGGAATACGGGCGAAACGACAGCGAGTATAACGGTAAGTCCATCAGCAACGACAAGCTATTCAGTAACAGTAACAGATGGTATTACATCAGATACAGATGCTGTTGAGGTCACCGTAAATGCTTTGCCCACGGCAAATGCAGGATCGGATGTTGCTATTATCATAGGAAACAGCACCACATTAACAGCCACTGGAGGCGGAACATACTTATGGAATACAGGAGCAACAACAGCTAGTATCACTGTAAGTCCGGCATCAACCGCAACATATTCAGTAACCGTTACTCAAAATGGATGTGAGACTACAGATGACGTTCAAGTCACAGTAAACCCATTAGCTGTAGTTGCCAATGCAGGTGCAGATGTTGCAATCTGTGAAGGGTCAAGCACCATATTAACAGCTTCAGGAGGAACATCCTATACATGGAATACAGGTGCAACTACAGCGAGTATCACGGTAAGTCCATCAGCAACGACAAGCTATTCAGTAACAGTAACAGATGGTATGACATCAGATACAGATGCTGTTGAGGTTACCGTAAATGCTTTGCCAACGGCAAATGCAGGATTGGATGTTACTATTGATGAAGGAAATTCAATAACATTGACAGCCTCAGGAGGCGGAACCTATTTATGGAATACTGGTGCTACATCATCAAGCATAACTGTGAGTCCAACAACAAACACAACTTATAGTGTGACTGTATCTCAAAATGGCTGTAGTTCAGTGTTGGATGATGTTACTGTAACAGTTAACTCAGTAGGATGTTCTTATTCTGTTTTAAATTCAGAAGGTTTTGAGAGCGGATGGGGAATTTGGAATGATGGCGGAGTAGATAGTAGAAGAAGTGCTAATGATGCAAATTATGCTAGTACGGGTATTTACTGTGTGAGATTAAGAGATGATAATTCCACGTCTACTATGACAACTGACGATTTAAATTTGACATCCTATGAAGAAATCACCATTAATTTTGGCTATTACGCGCGAAGCATGGATAACAGTAATGAAGATTTTTGGTTACAGATTTCTAATAATGGAGGAGCTAGTTTTACAATAATTGAAGAATGGAATTTAAATGATGAATTTGTAAATAATCAGTTTTATACAGATCAGGTTATTATTCCAGGACCATTTAATTCAAATACTCAATTTAGGTTTAGAGCAGACGGATCAGGAAATTCAGATTGGATTTATATAGATGATGTTGTTATTAGCGGATGTAGTAATGGCGGAGCAGCTAGAATAGTTGCTAATAAGAAAGAGGTTCTAGCAACTATTGAACCTGATTTTGGTGCCGATGCAGTATCAACGTCGTTATATCCAAATCCGTTTAATTCAGAAATGACTCTTAAAATTGAGGGTAATTATGAAAAAGCAGATGTTCGTATTTTTAATGTATTAGGTCAGTCTTTATACTTTAAATCGTTCAACAATAAAGAGATTATTCAGATTTCTACGGATAATTTCCAAAATGGACAATATTTAATTAGAATGGATATTGATGGAATAACGACTTATAAACGTGCTATAAAGGATTAGTAGATTAATACATATATAACATTAAAAAGAAGAGCAGTCGCTCTTCTTTTTTTTTGCCTCAATTTTAGTAATGTAAAATATCATAACATAAATTTTGATTCTTAAATGAAGACATGATTTCTACAATTAATTTAAGGTTAATCGTTTTTTTAGACGAAAACAAGTTATATGTAAGATAAATATTTCAATTAACTTATTGAATATAAAT